>Ga0209159_1000078_pt1 | contig 85816 bp, 70 predicted proteins | sample GraSoiAngelo_144_FD_185901 | JGI IMG/M metagenome (GOLD analysis project Ga0209159, IMG submission 185901) | Grasslands soil microbial communities from the Angelo Coastal Reserve, California, USA - 14_1009_02_40cm (SPAdes) (version 2) | ecosystem: Environmental > Terrestrial > Soil > Grasslands ...
CATCCCTGGCATCCCCTGCATGTCCTTCATGCCCGCTGTCTCGTCGCTTCGGGCGGGCTTCCGCTGGCATCCGGTCAGCGTCACGGCGGCGACGACCAGGCTAATGATGAGTCGTTTCACGGTTGCGTCTCCCCTGCGGTCAGCTGCCGCAGCATGACAAGTTGAGCCTGGTAGTCCGCTGCTACCGCGACCGCTTCCAGCTCGGCCCGATAGCGGGCGTCTTCGACCGACAGCAGCGTGAGGAACTCGGCGCGACCGACCTGATAGCTCCGCAGCACCGATTCGACTGTCCCCCGCGCATTAGGCAGGACGCCGTCCACGAGGAGCGCAAGCCGCTGCTGTAGCGCCTCGACTCGGGCAGCGGCTTCAGTGACCTCGCGACTGAGCTGGAGCTCGGCCTCGCGCAGCCCGGCCGCGGCCCCGGTTGAATCGGCGCGCGCGGCATCCGCGAGCCGGTTCTGTTTGCGCCAGGCCCAGATCGGGACGCGCAGTCCCAAGAAGGCGGAAAAGAAGTCGGGAAACTTGAACGTTCCCGCGTACGGCGGGCGGTACCCGTAGCGGGCGGTGAGCGTGAAGTCGGGCCGCGCTCCCAGGCGCTCAACCTGGATCGTCCGCGTCGCCTGCTCGATGGCCGCGCGGCGGGCCGCGAGTCGCGGGTGCGCGGCGAGTGCCAGGGCGACGAGGGAGTCGGAGGGCGGCAGCGGCGAGATCCCCGCCCGTACTTGAGCGGGGTTCATCGGCACGACACCGAGAGAGTCTCCCGGCGTCCGATTTCGCAACGCGTTCACCGCGGCGAGCGCCGCGACGCGCTCGCTCTCCAACACGAACGCCTCCGACTGTAAACGATCGCGGGCCAGCTTTGCCTGGAGGGGATCGCTTTGCGGCGCGGCGCCTGTCGCGTAGCGCGTCGTGCTGAGCTGGACGGCGGCGTCGAGAAGCTCCCGCTGGTGCCGCAGCGTCTCCAGCGCCGTCACCGTGTAGCCGAGGCGGTAGTAGGCGACCGCCATTGCGGTCGTCAGCTCCCTGCGGACGGTGCCCTCTTCGGCGCGGGCGCCTGCGGCGGCCGCCCGCACGACCCCCGAACGCGCGCCGAGGCTACCCGGCCACGGAATCTCCTGGCTCAGCTCCACGTCCACCTCGGTGAAGTCGCTCCGGTTGAACTCGAAGTTTGGCAGCAGCAGGTCCATGACTCCCACCGACAGCATCGGGTCGGGCAGCGAACCGGCGGGTCGGATGCGGAGTGTCGCGGCTCGGACGGCCGCCTGCCGCTGCGCCACCGTCGGGTTCCGGGCGAGCGCTTCAGCGACCAGCGATTGTAGAACCGAGTCGCCCGCGACGGGCGCCGGCGGGCCCTGCGCGAGCGCAGGACTTGTGCCCGTAATCACGAGCGCACTCGCGGCCAGAATCAGTTGTCGGAATTGCATACCTCTCCTCGCCAATCAGTTTCCGGCGGAACGCGCCGGAGCCCGCGCCGTTCTGGACGGCGCGTCAGGGCACACTACGCTTGGGAGAGGCTAGGCTTGGGGCGGCGGAGGGAGCGGTGCTTGTGGGTCGGCCGGGGCGAGCGTCGAGACCCCGAAACCGACAATGTGGGACTCTCGTGCGGAGACGGAAACGGTTCCACCAAGCGCGACCACCGCGTTCGCCGTCGTCGCGCAGAACGCTGAATTGGCGCACAGGGTAGCGCGGCTCGTCGCATCGACGACCGGCCCAGACGGGTGGGACGCCATCTGTTGGTCGCAGTTCGCCGGCGTTGCTCGTTGGACTTGGTCACACAACAGCGGCAGGCCAACTGGCAACATCTGGCCGCTTAACAGCAGCGTGGCGACGAGTCTGACGAACGAGAGTTTCATGCGCGCCTCCGAATATACCACGCGGGGCCAATGGTGGTGCCAAAGGGGGCGCGGCCGTAACTCAGCCACGTGCTGCGCGATGCGGTACTCTAAGCGCCTCGACAGACCGCCCGCCGGCCTGCGGGCGGACCTGGCGAAGGGGTGAATCCGGCGTGTCGATTCCGGGGCCTCTCGCTCGACGCTTCCATGGAGCCGGGATGGGCCCGGTGCCGAACCCGAAACCGGAAGGAGTTGAGGACGATGCGCTTCATGATGCTGGTGATCCCGAAGGGGTACGAGAAGGCGGCGGCGGACTTCGCCCCCCCGGCGGAGCTCGTCGCCAGGATGACCAAGTACAACGACTCCCTCACGAAGGCCGGCGTGCTGCTCGGGCTCGACGGGCTGCGCCCCCCCGCCACGGGCGCCCGCGTGCGCTTCGCCGGCGGCAAGCCCAAGGTGACCGACGGGCCGTTCACCGAGGCCAAGGAGGTGCTGGGCGGCTACTGGATCATCCAGGTGAAGTCCCGGGCCGAGGCAATCGAATGGGCGAAGCGCGCGCCCATGCAGGACGGTGACATCATCGAGGTGCGCCAGGTGCAGGAGATCTCGGACTTTCCACCCGACGTCCAGAAGGCCGCGGGGAGGTGAGCCATGCGATTCCTTTCGATCGTGAAATCGGCCGAGAACCAGGGGCCCGCGCCCCAGGCGCTGCAGGACGCCATGGCCAAGCTCACCCGAGACTCGCTCAAGGACGGCTCCCTGGTCCAGTCCGGCGGCCTCGGCGCCAGCTCAACCGGCGTACGGGTGCGCAGCGCCGGAGGGAAACTGACGGTGATCGACGGGCCGTTCACCGAGGCCAAGGAAGTCGTCGGCGGCTACGCGGTACTCGAATTTGAGTCGCGAGAGGAAGCGATCGAAGCCGCGGTCGCCTTCATGCGCCTCCACAACGAACACTGGCCGTCGTGGGAAGGCGAGTGCGAGGTTCGCCCCATCACGTTCCTCGCGCCGTGACGTCGGATCCTGCGCTCCTCGCCCGACCGGAGGCTGGTGTGGCCGTTCATTCGGGCGTAGCATCAGGTGCATCTCGGCCGACAGGTCATGAAAGGAGTCAGTCATGAGCGGTGTACGGGTTCTCGTGGGCACCCGCAAGGGTGCGTTCATCCTGACCGGGGACGGCAAGCGCAAACAGTGGGACGTGAGCGGCCCGCACTTCGCGGGCTGGGAGATCTATCACATGAAGGGATCACCCGCCGATGCGAACAGGCTGTACGCGTCGCAGTCGAGCGGGTGGTTCGGACAGATCATCCAGCGCTCCTGCGACGGCGGCAAGACGTGGGAGACGCCGGGAGGTGTGTTGGAAAAGACCCCGGAAGGTTTCCCCAAAGGCGAGAGCAACAAGTTCGCCTACGACGCGTCCCCGGAGACGGGCAAGCCCCTCACCACGCATCAGTGGTACGACGGCACGCAGCATCCCTGGGAGTTCAAGCGCGTCTGGCATCTCGAGCCATCACTCAGCGATCCGGATACGGCGTACGCCGGGGTGGAAGACGCTGGGCTGTTCCGGACGAGCGACGGCGGCAAGACATGGCAGGAGCTCGCCGGGCTGCGCGGCCACGGCACGGGGCCGAAGTGGCAGCCGGGCGCCGGCGGGATGTGCCTGCACACCGTCCTGCTCGATCCGAGCAATCCCCGGCGGATGTACGTGGCCATCTCGGCCGCCGGCGCCTTCCGCTCCGACGACGGCGGCACGACCTGGAAGCCGATCAACCGGGGCCTGCGCTCGCAGTACATCCCCGACCCCAACGCGGAGGTCGGGCACTGCGTCCATCGCATCGCGCTGCACCGGTCGCGTCCCGCCGTGTTGTTCATGCAGAAGCATTGGGACGTCATGCGCTCGGATGACGCCGGCGACTCATGGCGGGAGGTGAGCGGCAACTTGCCCACCGACTTCGGGTTCGTGATCGACGTGCACGCCCACGAGCCGGAGACGATCTACGTCGTCCCCATCAAGAGCGACTCCGAACATTACGTGCCCGACGGGAAGCTGCGCATGTACCGCAGCCGGTCCGGCGGCACCGAGTGGGAACCACTGACGAAAGGATTGCCGCAGCGCGACTGCTACGTGAACGTGCTGCGCGACGCGATGGCCGTCGACACACTCGAGCCGTGCGGCGTGTACTTCGGCACCACCGGCGGGCAGGTGTACGCGTCGGCCGACGCCGGCGACAGCTGGGCGCCCATCGTCCGTGACCTTCCCGCCGTGCTGTCGGTCGAGGTCCAGACGCTGCGATGATCCGCGTGGTGCTCCCCCCGCACCTGCGGACGCTCGCGCAGGTCAAAGGCGAGGTGCAGCTCGAGGTCCCGGGCCGGGTCACTCGGGGCGCGGTGCTGGACGCGCTCGAGGCCCGCTATCCCATGCTGCGCGGGACGATTCGAGACCACGTTACCGAGCGGCGACGGCCGTTCCTGCGATTCTTTGCGTGCGAGCGGGACCTGACCCACGACCCGCCGGATGCCCCGCTTCCCGAAGCGGTCGCTTCGGGGGCGGAGCCCTTTCTCGTCATCGGGGCGATCGCCGGGGGCTAGTCATGAGTCCCTCCTCTCCCGAAGGGAGAGGGGACAGGGGGTGAGGACGTGCGATACATGCTGTTGATCTACCTCGACGAGCAGGCCCTGAGTGAGGGCGAGCGGGAGCGGTGTTACCGCGAGTCCACACAGCTGGCGCACGAGCTCAGTGCCGCGGGCCAATATCTCGCCGCCGCCCCGCTCGAGCCTACCGCCGCGGCGACCAGCGTCCGGGTACGCCAGGGCAAACGGGTGGTGACCGACGGTCCGTTCGCGGAGACCAAGGAGCAGCTGGGCGGCTACTTCCTGATCGATGCCAGCGATCTCGACGAGGCGATTACCATCGCCGCGCGGATTCCGATGGCCAGTCGCGGCACGATCGAGGTCCGGCCGGTCGTTCACATACCGGACCTGCCGGCCGATTAGCGCGCATATGAAAAAGCCTTCCTCGGTGGCCGCCTACCTTCGCGCGGTCCCACCCGCCCCACGCGCCGCTCTCCAGAAGCTGCGCAAGACGATCAAGGCCGCCGCGCCCGAGGCGACCGAGGTCATCAGCTACGGGATTCCGATGTTCAAGCACCACGGCATGCTGGTGGGCTACGCCGCGTTCAAGGACCACTGCAGCCTCTTCATGAGCACCGCCCTCACCAAGGCGTACAGCAGAGCGCTGGCGTCGTACGACACCTCCAAGGGCACCATCCGCTTTACCGTCGACAAGCCCCTCCCCGCGACGCTGGTGCGGAGGCTCGTCAAGGCACGGATCGCGCAGAACGAGCGCAAGCGGTGACGCAATCCGATACGCACAGCGCGATCGATGCCGTCTGGCGGATCGAGTCCGCCAAGCTCATCGCCGGGCTCGCGCGCATCACCGGCGACGTCGGTCTCGCCGAGGACCTGGCGCACGACGCGCTCGTCGCCGCGCTCGAGCGCTGGCCCGAGGCGGGCGTCCCGGACAATCCGGGCGCCTGGCTCATGGCCACCGCGAAGCACCGGGCGATCGACCAGCTGCGCCGGGGCAAGATGCTCGACCGCAAGCATGAGCAGCTCGGTCACGAGCTCGAGGCTCGGCGGGACGCGGCGGTGCCGGATCTCGACGCCGCCATCGACGATCACATCGGCGACGACCTGCTGCGCCTCATGTTCATCGCCTGCCATCCAGTGCTCTCGACCGAGGCGCGCGTGGCGCTCACGCTGCGGCTGCTGGGAGGGCTCACGACCGACGAGATCGCGCGGGCGTTCCTCGTGCCGGAGCCGACCGTCGCGCAGCGCATCGTCCGGGCCAAGCGGACCCTGCGCGAGGCGCGCGTCCCGTTCGACGTCCCGCGCGGGGCGGAGCTCACCGCGCGCCTGTCGTCCGTGCTCGAGGTCATCTATCTCGTCTTCAACGAGGGCTACTCCGCGACCGCCGGCGACGAGTGGGTGCGCCCGGCGTTGTGCGAGGACGCGCTGCGGCTGGGCCGGATTCTGGCCGAGCTCGTTCCCGCGGAGCCCGAGGTCCACGGCCTCGTAGCCCTGCTGGAGATCCAGGCTTCACGCCTGCACGCGCGCGTCGGGCCGGGCGGCGAGCCCATCTTGCTGGCCGATCAAGACCGCTCGCGCTGGGACCAGCTCCTCATCCGTCGCGGGCTTGCGGCTCTCGAGCGTGCCGAGCAGCTCGCCGGCGCCCTCGGTCCCTACGCGCTCCAGGCCGCGATCGCCGCCTGCCACGCGCGCGCGCGCACGCCGGCGGAGACGGACTGGACCCGCATCACGGCGCTGTACGATGCCCTCGCCCAGCTCACCCAATCTCCCGTCGTCGAGGTGAATCGGGCGGTGGCGTACACGATGGCATTCGGTCCCGCGGCGGGCCTCGAGATCGCCGACTCGCTCCTGTCCGAGCCCGCACTCGCGAATTACCATCTGCTGCCCACCGTACGGGGCGATTTCCTCGCCAAGCTCGGCCGCTTCGAGGAAGCGCGGGCCGAGTTCGAGCGGGCGGCAGCGCTCACGCGCAACGCCCGCGAGCGCACGCTGCTCCTCGAGCGCGCCGCCCGCGTCCGCTCCGGACTATGATCGTTCATCTCGTCGACGGCACCTACGAGCTGTTCCGCCAGTTCTACGGCCGCCGCCGCGCCACCGCGGGCCAGGATGCGCCCTTCGGCGCGGTGAGCGGCGTGCTGCACTCCGTCCTGGAGATGATCGAGCAGGGGGCCACGCACGTCGGTGTGGCGACCGACCACGTCATCGAGTCCTTCCGTAACGCTCTCTGGTCCGAGTACAAGACGGGAGATGGTATTGAGCCCGCCCTGCTGGCGCAGTTCCACCCTCTCGAGGAAGCCCTCACCGCCATGGGCGTGGCCGTATGGCCCATGACCGACCTGGAGGCCGACGATGCGCTCGCATCCGCGGCGCAGATCGCCTCCCGAGACGAGAGAGTCGAGAAAGTCTGCCTCTGGTCGCCCGACAAAGACCTGGCGCAGTGCGTCCGCGGGGACCACGTAGTCCAAGTGGATCGCAAGGGGCAGAAAGTCCGAAATGCGGCTGGAGTTCGTGAGAAGTTCGGAGTGGAGCCCGCGCTGATCCCCGACTTCCTCGCGCTCGTTGGCGACGCGGCGGACGGCTATCCAGGCATTCCGGGGATCGGAGCGGTCACCGCGGCACGGCTCCTGAACCGCCACGGCGTCATCGAAGACTTCCCGCCTGCCGTACTGGGGGAGAGCCGCGATCTGGCGCTGCTCTTCAAGAACCTGGCAACGCTCAGGACGGACACGCCCCTGTTCCGCAGCGTGGACGAGCTACGGTGGCGCGGCCCCACCGACGAATTCGCCGCCTGCGCCGAGCACCTGGGAGATGCCCGTCTACACGAGCGCTCCCTCAAGGCCGCCGACGCGCGAACCTACCTTCCCGAGGAAACGCACCCATGACCGCACCGAACATCGTCACGAAGTGGTCGGCCTCGGCCCCACAACTGCGGAGCGTGCTCCGCATCGTGGCCGCGTTCATATTCATCCAGGCCGGCACGATGAAGCTCTTCGCCTTCCCCATGGGCGTGCCTCCACAGGGGGGTACGGTGCCACTGCTGTCCGAGTTCGGGCTCGCCGGTATCCTCGAGACATTCGGCGGCGCCCTGCTCCTCCTCGGCCTGTTCACTCGGCCCGTGGCCTTCCTGCTGTCCGGTGAGATGGCGGTGGCGTATTTCCAGGTTTTTGCCTCCGTGAGCTTCTGGCCGATCGTGAACAACGGCATCACCCCGGTGCTCTACTGCTTTGTCTGGCTCTACTTCTCGGCTGCCGGGGCGGGGCCGTGGAGCCTGGATGCCAAGCGGGGGAGGTAAACCCCTCGACCGCTCCATCGTCGAGGGCCCGCTCGCCCGCGCCGTCTGGATGCTCGCCTGGCCCACGATGCTCCAGAATCTCATCGGCGGGCTGCAGGGCGTCGTGGATCACGCGCTGGTGGGCCATTTCGTGGGGTACGCCGGCAACGCCGCGATCGGCGTCGCGATCCAGATCTTCATCGTCGTGATCGCGTTCATCATGTCCGTGTTCAGCGGCATGGGTGTGCTCGTGGCGCGCTTCGCCGGGGCGAACGACCCCGAAAAGGTCAATCGGACGGTCTACCAGGCGTTTCTCGCCGCGGTGGCGCTCTGGGGTGGGGTGCTGGCGCCTCTCGGCTGGGTCGTCGCGCCCTCGCTGCTCGGCCTGGTGAATGCCGCGCCCGCCGTGCGCGCGGAGGCGCTGCCGTTCCTCCGTATCATGTTCGTGGGCAGCCTCGGGATGCTGCTCTTCTTCATGGTGGGCGGTGCCCTGCGGGCGGCGGGCGACGCGCGCACACCGCTGCGCCTGGGCGTCCTCCTCACCGTCCTCAACATCGCGTGCAACGTCGCGTTCATCACGGGCCTCGGACCGTTCCCCCGCTTGGGCACCGCCGGCGCCGCGGTCGGCAGCACCGTGGCGGGTGTCGTCGTGAGCGGCGTCGCCGCGTACTTGCTGCTCTCGGGGCGGCTCCCCGTGACGTGGCACCGCGGCATGGATTGGCGGCCCGATTGGGGCATCATCCGGGCGCTGTTCCGCTTCGGACTGCCCACCGGCGTCCAGGGCATCGCGATGAACGTCGCAGGCGTGCTGCTGCTCCGCTTCATCGGCTCGCTGCCGCAAAGCGCCCAGGCCCAGGCCGCCTATGCGGTCGGCTACACCGAGCTGTTCTCGTTCATCACGTGGACGTCGGTAGGGTTGATGGGCGCCGCCGCCACCGTGGCGGGCCAGAACCTGGGGGCTCGCCGACCCGACCGCGCGCTGCACGGCGTGCACGCCGCGGCGACGGTCGGCCTCGGCCTCGCCGCGGCGATCGGGGTGCTGTTCATCACGATCCCGCGCTCCCTGCTCTCGTTGTTTGGAATGACCGACCCCGTCGTCGTCGGCCTCGGTGTGCAGCTGCTCGGCTTCCTCAGCGTTTCGGGGCTCTTCGTCACCGTTGCGCTCACATACACCGGGGGACTCCAGGGCACGGGCGACACCCGCTCGCCGCTCTACATCTCGATCGCGTCCCAGATCGTCGTGCCGCTCGGCCTGTGCACGCTGTTCCAGGCGACGCGCGGACTGCGCCCCGCCGACATCTGGGCGGCGATCTTGCTCGGCCACATGACGCGCTGCGCGCTGAGCGTCTTGCGGTTCCGCCAGGGAAAGTGGCGCAGCATCCGGGTGGAGGTGGAGCCGGCGCGCCCGTAGACGGTGGGATGCCCTGGCCCGGATTCGAACCGGGACGCCTTGCGGCGCTGCCCCCTCAAGACAGTGTGTCTACCAGTTCCACCACCAGGGCGTGGCGAACAAAGCTAGGCCGCCGCTGGATGCGAATCAAGCCGAAGCGTCTTAGCTTACGGCTATGGAACTGTGGGTCCCGTTCGCGTTCGGTGCTCTGGTGGGCACGTTTGTGGGGGTGTTCGTGGGGCGGCACCGCGCGGCGGCGACACGCCGCGCCGCCCCGCCGGTCACGCCCCCACCGCCGCCCCGCCCCCCGCTGCCCGCCGAGGTGAAGCACGTCGTCCTCGACGAGGGCTCGGCCAACGTCCTGAACGCGCTCAACAACCGGCTCGCGGCGATCGGCGCCCTGGCGGATCTGCTGCACGGCAGCCCGCTCGACCCCGAGCGGGCCCGCGCCCTGATGATGCTGCACGGCGAGGTGCGCCGGGCCGCAGAGATCACCCAGCACTTCCTGGAACTGGCCGAGCACCCGGTCGGGGCGGCGGAGCCGTCCGACGCCGCCATCGTGCTCAATGGCGTGCTGGCCGAGCGCGAGCCGGTGTTTCGGGAGCTGGGCGTGAAGGTCGTCCGAGCGATCCCGCAGGAGCTGCCGATGGTCGCTTGTCCGATGGCGCAGCTGACCGAGATGCTGATGAAGTTGCTGGACTTCTCGCTGCGGCGCTTGCGGGACAGTCAGCCGCCCCGGGAGCTGCGGATAGCGGTGAGCGAGGGCGGGCCGTCGCTGATCATCGCCCTCTCGGACAGCGGCAATCCCCTTTCCGTCGAGGCCGAGCAGCGGTTGGTGACGCCCTTCCGGTTCACTCAGAGCGCGGGCGGCGGCGAGATCGAGTTCGCCCTGGCGCGGGCGCTGGCGCAGTCCTCCGGCGGCACGCTCCGCCTGCGACCGCGCGGCGGCGGCGGTGCCGAAGTCGTGGTGACGCTGCCCAAGAGCGTGCTCGCGCCCCTCGCCAGGACGCAGCCTGCTGCGCCCACGTTGCCCAAGCTCCGCATCCTCGTGGTAGACGACGACGCCGTGAACCGGCAGGCGATGCGGCTGTTGCTCGAGCGCGAGGGCCACGAGGTGGTCGCCGTCGAGAACGGCCTCGAGGCGATCGAGCGGCTCGGCCCGGCGAGCGAGCGCTTCGACGCCGTCGTGACCGACCTGCAGATGCCGCGCTTGGGCGGCCGGGCCCTCTACGAGCAGCTCGCCGAGCAACGGCCGCAGCTCGCCGACCGGTTCGTGTTCGTGACAGGAGACCGGGCGCGTGACGAGACCCGCAAGTTCCTCGACGAGTGCGGCCAGCCCTCGGTGATGAAGCCCTACGACTTCAACGACCTGATCACGGCCATCGCGAAGGTGGCCGGAAAGAGGTAGCTCAGAAGAGCGGCGGCAGGATCACCGGGGCCACGGTATAGGCGGCTGAGGTGAGGGTGTTGTTGGCTTCGTTGAACTCCACCACGGCGTTCCCGACGTCCACCGTCACGGTGTCCTGATACGTGCCGGCAGCGCGCGGACCGACCGTGACGCTGACCGGAACGCTCGCCCCACCTGCAAGACCCGGGACGCTCACCACAGGGGCCGACGCCGGGTCGGCGCCGAACGCCACAGTAAAGGGCCCCGCCGGCACGGGACTGTTGTTGTGGATCACCGCGCTGACCGTGATCACGTCAGCCGTAGTCGGAGCGCCCGGGGTCTGGGTCACGCTCTGGACCGTGAGGTCCGCGGCCGAGTCCACGGCGATGAAGGGACTGAACGAGTCGACCGAGCCACCCATGCCGCCATGGGTAGCGTAGAGGGGCGTCGGCAAGATGAGCCGGGCCGCGAACGCCCCCAGCCGCTGCAGCAGACCCCCGAGCCCGCCCGGCGTGGGGAGCACGGCGTTGGTGCACACCAGCCCGAGCGGGTCCGCGGCGCGCGTCGTGAACTGGATCGCGTTTGGGTCGTTCGGATCAGGATGTGCCAAGACGAGCCGATGGTAGAACTCCTCGTGGGACACGGACTCGAGCGGGCACATGACGACCGTCACGGGGACGGCGAAGCTCGTCTTGGGAAAGACGGAGAAATCGTAGCACAGCGGGTACTGGGGCAGCGGGGTGCTGAGGCAGGTCCCCTGCAACGCCAAGTCGTCGCGGCGGGTGATCAGAAACAGGTGATCGCCGCTCACGGCATCGGCTGGCACGCTCAGTCCGGCCAGTGCCTCGACGGTGGCCAGCGTGCCGCCCAGGGCGCCGAACACGTCTGAAGTCCCGCTCGGACCTGTCGGGCCGAGTGCATCGGAGGTGAGACCGGACGGGGGCAGGCCCACGAAACTCAAGAGGACGTCGAACAGTTGCACGACGGCCTCCGGCGTCGTCAGTGGCAACGTCCCGTTCGGATCGAGCAATTGCCCTGCACGATAGCCCTTGATGGTGAAATCGGCGAGGTGGAGCGCCTGGCTCTGCGCCCCTGGGATGTCTCCCTGCGCCAGGAGGGGCTGAATGTTGTTGAGCTGATCCCGCGCCGAATCGAGCAACGGCCCCGCCGGAAACAGCGCGATCAGCAGCTGGTTAATGTGTCCGACGTTCAGAGCGTCGTCGCTGAGGAGATCCGCGCGCGGGCTCTGCGTGGGCAGCGCAGGGCGGTCCTCGGTGCAGCCGAGGATCAGCGCCCCGACGAGAACGGAGAGTTCGGCCAGAAGAAAGCCAGATGAGTAGCGACGCTGGCGCACCATACACCTCTGCCTCCCCCCGGTGCAACCTTCACGCCACGGTGGCACGGTGTTGCGAGACGGATCGGTTGAGAGCCGAACTCCAAGAAACGGACTGGATTAGCAGGCCGGCGCCGGAGCCCGAACCTTCGGCTGGAGACCACGCTCTGCACCAGAATGCAGCGGACCAGCCGAACGGGCCTGACCCGGTGTGATGCGTCGTCAGTTCCCCTTGCCGACGAGCTGGCGGAAGCGAGGATCATCCCGCAGGTCCCGCCACCACCAGTGATAACCCGTGGCAAACCCCACGCGGTGCTCGGGGTTCGCCGCCAGGTATTGCTTGAGCAGCGCCAGCGCTTCGTCTCGGTCCCCGAGTAGCACCCGAACGAACGCTTGATAGGAGACCAGCTCGCGCTCGCGGTCGATCTCGGCGTCGGCGCGCGACCGTGCGAGCAGACGCCTGGCGCTGTCGCCCGCACCCGCCCGCGCCAGCACGGCGGCCACCAGAATCTGGTCCCGCAGTCGATCGAACTCGGCTTGCTGCGCGGGCCCCAGGTCTCGCAGCTCAGTGACCAGGTGCCAGGCCTTGGGCACGTCAGGGTCCACGTCCCTCAAGGTCAGGACCCAGAGCTGGCACTCGGTGAAGCGCGGATTCTTGGGGAAGCGCCGGCGTCCCTCGGCGCACCAGTGAACGGCGTCCTGGGTTTGCTCCAGGCTGTACGACGCACTGAACAGGCGCCACACCACCTGGTCTGCCACGCGCAGATAGGCGTCCTCTTCGTAGGCGCGCTGCGCGTCGATCTTTGCCTGGGTGATGTCGTTCTTCTGATAATCGAGATGGCTCAAGGTGCTCCAGGCGCTCGCGAGCGAGGGTGTGAGCCCGACCGCCGCGCGGAGATCCCGTTCCGCGTCCTGCAACAGCGCGGCGGCCTCCTTGGGGTCGGGTGCCAGGTGCAGGAGCCAGCGCCAATAACGCAACGTGCCCCGGAGCTCGAGCGCGCGGGCGTTCTGCGGGTCGAGCTGCAACGCCTGCGCGGCGAGGGTCAGCCCGCGGTCGATCCACGGCGCTGCCTGGAGCGGCGCGCGCGCGCCGACCAGTCGGGACCGGCGGTAGGCGATCGCAGCGCGCAAGACGAGCGGCTCCGCCCACTTCCGGTCGAGCGCCTCGGCCTGCACCAGCAGGCTGTCACCCCCCTGCAGGAGGCGCGCGCCACCCGCGACGTCGCCGGCGGCCGCCAGCGAGTCGGCGTCCTTGCGGGCCTTCTCTCCCTGCTGCAGGAGAATCCACGCACCGACGCTTTCCGTGCCAGCTTTCTGCTCGCGCAGCACGAGCTCTTCACCCAAGCGGCGACGCAGAAACGCGGCCACTTGCTGCGCGAGCGTGTCGCGCAACTGCAGCGGGTTGCCCCGCGGATGCTCGAAGCTGCCCCGCTCGATGTCCGCCCCGCTGGTGCCATCGATTAGGCGAACCGAGGCGACCAGACGGTCGCCGCGCTCTTCCACGCTCCCCTCGATGAGGCTGCCCGCGTTGAGTGCACGCGCGATGCTGTCGCGCGGCAGCCCGGAATGGCGGTAGCCCAACACGCCGTCCGTCGAGACGAGTTGCAGCGAGGAGACCGACGCCAAACGCTCTCTCAGGCCATCGGTCAGCGCGTCGGCCAGATACCCGAGATCCCGGCGCCGGCTGAGGTCGTCGAAGTAGAGGACGGCGATCCGGCGCGGGTCCAGTCCGCCCGGCGTCGCGGACCCACCCGCGGTACGCCGCCACGCCCCACCCACCCAGAGGCCTCCGACGAGCAGCACCACGCCCAGGAGGATGGCACCCACGTACAGGCCCCGCCGCCGGTGCGCAGGCAGCACGGCACGCGACGTACGCCGGCGCGCCGACACCGTCGGCGGCGCGCTCAGCAACGCTTCGGCGAACAGGGCAGCGGTGGGAAAGCGGTCGGCCGGCACCTTGGAAAGGCCCCGCAGGACCGCGTCTTCCACGCCCTCGGGGATCGTGTCGCGCACGATGGAAGGCGGGGACACCGCGTCCAGCGAATGGCGCGCGATCACCGCCTGCGCGGTCGAGCCCGTGAAGGGCGGCTCTCCGGTCAGCATCTCGTACACCACGCACGCCAGGCTGTACTGGTCGCTCCGGCCGTCGATGTCCTCGGCGCCCATCGCCTGCTCCGGGCTCATGTAGGTGGGCGTCCCGATCACCGTTCCCGTCTGCGTGAGCCGCGTGTCGCCCGCAGCGGTGATCGCCCGGGCGATACCAAAGTCCGCCACCACGGCGGTCTCACCCATCAGCAGGATGTTCTCCGGCTTGATGTCGCGGTGGATCACCCTGTGGCTGTGCGCGTACGTGAGGGCGCTCGCCACCTCCGAGGCGATCCGTAGCGTTTCCGGCAGCGGCAGCATCTTTTCCCGCTCCAGACGGCCCCGCAGCGACTCTCCCTCGACGTAGGGCATGACGTAGTAGAGAGAACCCGCCGCGGCGCCCGAATCATAGAGGGGCAGGATGTGGGGATGCTGCAGCCACGAGGCGATCTCGATCTCGCGCAGGAAGCGCTCGGTGCCGAGGGCCGCAGCGAGCTCGGGGTGGAGCACCTTGATGGCGACGGGCCGGTGGTGTTTGAGGTCCTGGGCGAGAAACACGGTCGCCGTGAGACCGTGGCCCAGCTGCCGCTGCAGGGCGTAGCGTCCGGTTAGCGCTTCAGCGAGAACGTCGATCAGCTCGGCCACGAGGACGCCAGGTGTAGGTTCACACGCATGCTTCGGCGCTGCAGGTCCAGCCGCACGCGATCGGTCGCTCGGCCTCAGGCGCTGAGCTGCTGGAGCTCCTTGCGCACCTGTTCGAGCTCCGTAGCCCCGCCGGCCGACTCGTACATGTCCCGGGCCCGCTCGAGATAGGCGCGGGCCGTGTCCCGATCGCCCAGCCGGAGCTGGAACAGCCCGTATTCCTCGTACACCTGCGCCTCGGCGAGGGACGAGGGCGCGACCGTCCGAGACAGCTCGACCGCCTGCTCGAAGAAGACGAATCCGGTCTCGTCGAGCTGCCGTCCGCGCAGCGCGCCCAGCACCGTGTAGATCTGCACCAGCCGGCGCATCAGGTTCTCGCCGATGGCGAGCTGCTCGGCGCGCCGCAGCTCCTCCTCCGCCTCAAGGAAGCGGCCCGCCTCGAGCTGCAGCTGGGCCAAATTGAGGCGGATGCCCGACTCGAGACTGGGCTCGCGCGGGGCCCGCTGCAGCCAGGCCAGCGCCTCGCGGTATGCGGCAGCCGCCGCCTGCTGCCGCCCCAACTGCACGTCGAGCTGACCCTGGGTGTTGAGCACCTGCGCCATCGCCAGCGCCTCGGTCAGCGGCTCGAAGAACCCCCGCGCGCGCCGCAGGTAGTCGCCGGCGGCGGCGAGCTCACCCCTGCGGCACGCCAGCGTGGCCAGCTCGTGCAGCAGCCCGCCGATGCGCCGCTGGTCTCCCGCGGCCTCGGCGAGCCGCAGGCCGCGCGCGTACCACGCCTCGGCACCCGCCCACTCCACCTGGGCCTGCGCGGCCTTGCCCAACCCCTCGCACGCCGAGATCGCCGCGGCCGGGTCGAACTCCGCCTCCGCGAGCGCCAGGCAGCGCTGGTAGTGGCGCGCGCCCTCAGCGTGCAGGCCCAGCCCCAGGCACGCCCGTCCCAGCGCCTGCAGCGTCTCGACCTCAGGATGCCGGTCCTGCAACGCTTCCGAGACGCGGAGCGCCACGGCGTACCACTCCAGCGCCTGGGCGACCCGGCCGACGCCCTCTTCCAGGCGTCCCGCCGTCAACAAGGCCTGCACCACCCCCACGCCGTCGCCCCGCTGCTGACACTCGAGCGCCTCTACGTAGGCCGTGTACAGCGCCTCGAGGTGGCCCGCGATGCGGTGAAACACCTGCGGGATGCGGTGCCGCAGCTCCTCCGGCCGCACGCCGCGCTTGCCCAGCGTGAGGTACGGCCCGGAGCTCGACCACAGCGCCCGCTCGTCCGGTCGGGAAATCGACACGAGGAGGGAGCGCAAGGGCTCGAGCGCCTCGAGATCGGGCAGCAGCCCGAGAGCCTTCTCGACGCGCAGGGGGGGCAGCGCCTGGACCACCGGCTCCCTCACAGGCCGTACTCCTTCATCTTGCGGGTCAGGGTGTTGCGGTGGATGCCCAGCACCTCCGCCGCCGCCCCGATCTGACCGTTGGTGCGCGTCAGCACCCGGGCGATGTGGCGGGCTTCGACTTCGGCCAGCGTCAGGTGTGCGCCCGACGGCCGGTCGGGGAGCGCGGCCTCCTCGCCCCGGAGCTCGTCCGGCAAGTGCTCCGCCCGCAGCGTGGTGTCGGTCGCGACGATGACGGCGCGCTCGATGACGTTCCGCAGCTCCCGCACGTTCCCCACCCAGGTGTGGCCGCGGAGCAGGTCGAGCGCGCGGTCCGAGATCGCGGCGATGCGCTTGCCGTAGCGCTCGGCGAACTGGCGCACGAAGTACGCGGTGAGCAGCACGAGATCATCGCCGCGCTCCGCGAGCTTGGGCAGGCGGATCGTGACCACGGCCAGCCGGTAATACAGGTCCTCGCGGAACCGCCCCTGTTTGATCGCTTCGTTCAAGTCGCGGTTGGTGGCGGCGATGAGCCGCACGTCAACCGGGATGGTGCCGGCACCGCCCAGGCGCTCGATCTCTCGCTCCTGTGTGGCACGCAGGATCTTCGCCTGCAGCGCGAGGCTCATGTCGACGATTTCATCGAGAAACACCGTGCCGCCCGCCGCCTGCTCGAAGCGGCCAACTTTGCGGGCGACCGCGCCGGTGAACGCGCCCTTCTCATGCCCGAACAGCTCGCTCTCGAGCAGGTTCTCCGGAATCGCCGCGCAGTTGACCGCGACGAACGGTCCGGCCGCCTTGGGGCCGTTCAGGTGGATGGCGCGGGCTACGACCTCCTTCCCCGTCCCCGACTCGCCCTCGACGAGGACGGTCGCGTTGCTCCGAGCGACCCGCGCCATGAGCTTGTAGACCTCCAGCATCGCAGGGCTCTGCCCGACCAGCGCGTACGGGCCGACCGCGTGCGCCTCCGCCTCTGGCAGCGGGAGCGGGACCTCGGTGGCGACCGCGCGCACGCGGTCGAGCGCACGCAGCAAGTCCTCACGGCGGACGGGCAGCGACAGGAGGTCGAGTACGCCGAGCTTCTCCGCCCGCAGCACCAAGCCCATGGAGGGCCGGTGCGCGGCGGTCAGCAGCTGCGGGCTCCCCGCGGCACCGCGCAGCGCCTCCACCCACCACGTCACATCGTCGTCGGCCCGCTCGCCCAAGACCGCGAGCACCACGTCCCAGCGCTGCGCGGCGAGCTGGCGCACCGCGCGGGGCAGGTCCGGGGCGGCCTCTACGTCGACGCCCAGGTCCGGAGCCCATTGCCGCAAGCTCTGCAGCAAGGCACCGCTGCCCTCCCCCGCCACCACCAGGACCCGCAACGGGCCGGGCTGTGCTCGGCGTTGTGCCGCAGGTGACGGCGACGGCTCCATCGACACCGGTAGCTTCATCCCTTCGCTCCCGCGTCCCCGACGTAGCGGGCGACCAGCACCAGCGCGTCATCCGTGCTCTTGCCGGACCGCGCGAGGATCTGGTCCGCCAGCTGCTGCGGCGGCGCGTCGACCGTCAGCTCGTCGGCGAAGCCGCTCTGGATCCCGTCGGTGGCGAGAACCAGCGTGTCCCCCGGGGCCACGGCGAGTACCTCGGCCCGGAGCGGCGGGAGTTCGGAGCCAACGATGCCGCCGCGCGTCACCAGGCGCTCGCGGCCCCGGCGTCCGCCGGCGTCGGCGTAGAGCAGCACGCCTTCGACGTTACCGACACCCAGCCAGGTCATCGAGCCGTCCGCGCGATCGAACAGGGCGACGCTCACCACCGCCCCGCGGGTCCCCGCGAGCGCCTGATGGCAGCGCTGCAGCAACGGCAGCACGGACTCCTGCGCGTGCCGATTGAGCGCGGCCACAGCCGCGCGCGCCGCCGCGGCGGCCGCCGCGCCGTGGCCGAGTCCGTCCACCACGGAGACCAGGACGCCCGCTCTCACTGGCTTGACGAGGTGGAGGTCGCCCGACTCCCGCTCGCCGGGAAGCGTCAGGGTGGCGACTCCCCAATCGATCAGGGCGGCACGGTCCACGACCGCCTCAGGAGGCGAGCTGCCGCCACTTCTTCATGGTTACGGTCGTCCCCTTCCCCACGACCGAGGAAACGTCGAACTCGTCCATCAGTCGTCTTGCGCCGGGGAGGCCCAGGCCGAGTCCGCCCGAGGTGGAGTACCCGTCCTGCAGGGCGCGCCCGACATCGGGGATGCCCGGCCCCTGATCGCGCGCGATCACGACCACGCCTTGCCGGTCGCCGTTCGAGACCACGTTGAGCGCGATCTCGCCGCGCTTCGCGTACATCAGAATGTTGCGCGCGAGCTCCGAGATCGCGGCAGCGATGACCGTCTGGTCGCCGCTGGAGAATCCGGCGTCGGCCGCGACGCTCCGGCCCTGTTGGCGCGCGGTAACGACGTCCACATCGGACGCGATCGGAACCAGCAGCTCGTCAACCACGGTCGCGGTGCCCCGGGCCGCGGTCGAGGGGCCCCTGGCCCCGCTCGACGCGCTCGCGAGCGACCCCGTCGAGGAACGCCAGCCCTTCCTCCAGATCGAGCGCGGTCGCGACACCCTTGAGCGTCAGACCGAGCTGGACCATTGCAAAGGCCACCTCGGGCTGGATCCCGACGATGACGGTCTCCGCACCGCGCAGCCGCGCCATGTGCGCGATATCGCGCAGCGTGCGCACGGCGAACGAGTCCATGACGTCGAGCGCCGTCACGTCCACGATGACGCCGCGGGCACGGAAGCGCCCCACGCGTTCGATCAGCGCTTCCCGGAGCTGCGAGAGATCGGCATCGGTGAGGGCCGATTGAATGGACGCGATCAGGTACTGGCCCTGCTTGAGAATCGGAACTTCCACAGCGCCCTCCGCTACGGGAGTGGGTGCGAGTTCACGCCTTCGGGGCCAGATCTTCCAGCGGCAGGACCTTGTAGCCGAGCAACCGCTCCGCCTCCTCGATGCCGCCCTGCAAGTCGCCCACGGTTGCCATCTCGCTCAGGTCGACGCCGATCGTGACGAGCGTCTGGGCAATTTCGGGCGACAGGCCGGTGACGATCACGGTGGCGCCGAGCAGCCGCGACGCCTCGACCGTCTGCACGAGGTGGTTCGCGACGTTCGAGTCCATCGCCGCCACACCGGTGATGTCGATCACGACCACCTTCGCGCGGTTGGTGCGGATCGCCCGCAGCAGCTGCTCGGTCAGCTGACGCGCACGCTGCGGATCGATGACGCCGATGATCGGCAGAATGAGGAGCCGCTCGCGCACCTGCAGTACCGGCGTCGACAGCTCGCGGATCGCCTCCTGTTGCTGCCGGATGATGCGCTCGCGCTCCTGCACGAAACCCACGGCCACCGTGTTGGCGACCCGGTTCGCCGCGGGCTCGTAGGCGTCGAGAATGCGGTTCAGTTTGTCGAAGTCTTCGTGGTACTTGCCGAACAGCGAGCGGGCGAGCACGTCGCGCAGCAGCAGCACGATGCCGACGACTTCGTGCGTCTCGACGCCCCGCGGGATGATGCGCTCGGAAAGGTTGCGCGCGTACGCCTGCAGCGCCTCGAACGTCCCGGTCTCGAGCGCTTCGACGTAGTTGTCGTACACCGACGTCGCCTCGGCAAAGATCTCCGCTTCGGTCATCGCCGTGAGCAGCTGGGCCCGCGTGATGCGCCGCGCCCACTCCTCACGCAACTGCGTGCGATTCTGGCGCAGGTGGGCGACGAGCTCGCGCAGCAGCGCCGCAGTGTCCGGTGTTTGTACGGGGAGACCGGCGGGCGGAGAGGGCCGGTCCTTCGATCTCGTGGCCATGGGCGTCGTTCCTCAGTCGTGGAATGTTGCTGCCGCGCAACAGCAAGGCTAGTGCCAAGTGCCCGCGTTAGCAGCGTCGCCATAAGCCGCTGATTCACAACATCTTGCTGATCACGCCCGCGTCAGGGAATCCACCAGTAGTGCCAGATTGGGGCGGCACGCGCGTGCCGCCTGCACCAAGAAAGGGCGCGGGGAAGCGGGGCCACCATCGGGGCTCCACCGCTCCGCGCCGCGTAGCAGTGGAACGCAATCCGCGATGGTCAGCTCAGTGGCCCGCGCTCCCCCGACCTCTACGTCCTGCCGTGGGCCCTCGAACAGTTCACGGCCTGGCCCACGTGGTTTGCTTACTGCACCGAGCTCGTCGCCGACCCCACGATGATCTCGCCGGTCGTCGTCAGCACCCCGGGGAGACAGCCCAACAGGGTACAGCCACCGCCGGTCAGGCTCTGCAGGTACACGTGAATCATGTTCACCGTCAGGCCACTGCTCGTGACCCCGTCGCCTGAGGGGATCTGCTCATTCAGCACGACGTAGCCGACCCCCGGCAAGCTGATGTTGGTGTTCGGAGCCACGGGCCCATCGCCCGAGGTCACCGGCACGCCAGCCACCACGAGATTCGTGAACGTCGAGCCGTCGGCGTTACTGACGGCCCCGCTTGGGGTGACGCTGCTCATGACGTTGGCGATCGCCTCATCCGCCGTGATCAGCCCGTTCAGGATGTTAATGCTCGCCGCGCTCGCGGTGCTCTGCGCGCCCGACTCTGCGGTCCCGATTTCGCCCGACGTGATGCTATTGAGGAAGTCGGACGACAGGGCGCCCGCTATGGTCTGCGTACTTCCTTGGGCGTCGGCCTCGGCGCCGTCGGTCCCCGAGATCGCTGGCAGCACCGCCAGCGGCGACGGACCACTGTAACCGACCGGCGTGTTGACATACGTGCTGTACGCCTGGCCGCCTACCGACTGGGCGACACCCGCCACCGCAAACCCGGCCGTCAGCCCAACGACGAGCCCGAGGACCGCGAGGCGGTTCACCCAATGCATGCTCTTGCCGTTCATCAGTCACTCCTTCCTTAAGTCCTTAGTGCGCTTGGATGTTGCCGCCCGTTCACGAGTGATCGACGACGTTGCCGCCCGTCAAGTACGTGAGGCCCGTGTCGCCATGATCCGTGGCCCGCCACCGCATCGCATCGACGTGGAACCCGTTGATGCGGCCGTTCTGTGCTCCGCCGCGATCGTTGTCGCAGACCTCGAACTGCACTTGTTCAAAGCCTCCCTGCGGGTTCACGCGCGCCGTCATGCCGGGCGGAAAGGGCAAACCCACCACGAGGCACCTGCCTCCCGAGTTATCGTCGAACGTCGAGGCAGACACGGGCTGATTGTCGAAGGCATCGACGTTGTCGTGGATCGACACGTGCCAGGCAAGCTTCGCGGGGTGCCAGTTGACTTGGATCTCGCCCTTGGTCACGACGCAGTCCGACCCAAGAAAGACGTTGAACCCGAAGGTCACCTTCCCGGTCATGTAGGGGGCCGGGTCCGGGGCCGCGGGTTGGCCTCCAGATGGTTCATCCGCGTTATCGTAGTTTCCTGCAAGCCGGTTACCTGTGGGGTCGATACGACCACCGCCCGTCCACTTCCCGGGGGTGCATGGCTGTCGTTCCTTTAAGCTGGGCTTCCCCAGCAGGCTGCGGTCGGGGCTCAGGCGGTCCTGATTACAGGCCGCGAGCAGCGCGACGACGAGCAGCCCGGGCACGACGCTCCAGTGTTTATGTTCTTGCAACATGTGCGTTCTGCCCTCCTGCGTTGACGGTTCGTGCCACACAGATTCCGGGCACGCGCACCTGCAAAGCGGGTGCCACTCAGGCCCAAGCCCGGAAGACCTTGCGATTGCGAGAGATGCAGGCCCATGTGGAGCCCCTGCAGCACCACGCGCGCAACGGTCTCATACCACATTCCGCGGCGACCGCGCACCGCGGCGACCGCGCACCAAACCGCCGGATGCGCGGCGACGCGGACCGTTCGCTCGACGCTCTCAGGTTCGCGCACCTCCCGGAACAGATCAGGGCGTGTCTGGCCTGTGGCACATGCCGTGCGGATCCACTGGCCGGTTGTCCGCCCGCTCGAAGTCGGTGCACTCGAACGCCGGTTGACCCTGATCCGAGGGAGTAAAGGAGGCTTCATGCGACGCGTCGCCGGTGTGATCGCATGCGCTGTCGTGGTGCGGCTCGTGCTCCCAAGCCAGCTGGCCGCTCAGGGTGGGATTATCTGGGGGCGGGTTGCAGACACGACTGGCGCGCTGCTGGCGCGCGCCACTGTGAGCGTCGAGGCAACCGGCGGCCGCACTACGAGCAACGATCAGGGGAACTACGAGATCAGACGCGTTCCTGCGGGAACGCACACCGTCCGGGTCAGGCTGCTCGGGTATGTGGCGCAGACCGTGCGGATCGCGGTGAGCGAGGAACAGACGGTGCGGCAGGACTTCTCGCTACGGAGGCAGCCCATTGGGCTCGCGCCCGTCGACCTGGTCGTCGGGTCCCGGGCTCGGCACACGGGCGCCGAGGAGCTCGCCGTTCCCGTGGACGTCTACGCCGCCGAGGCCCTCGCACAGCAGGGTACCAGCGAGACCAGCCAGATCCTGCAGGCGCTCGCGGCCTCGGTCAACTTCCCGCGCCAGAGCGTCACGGATGCCAATGACATCGTGCGGCCCTTCACTCTGCGCGGCCTCAGCCCCGACCACACGCTGGTCTTGCTGAACGGGTGGCGACGACACCAAACCCCCCTGGTGAACAACTTCGCGTACGGCATGGCCGCCGGCTCGAGCGGCGTGGACCTGAACGCGATCCCGGTGAGCGCGATCGACCGGATCGAGGTGCTGCGCGACGGCGCCTCCGCCCAGTACGGCTCCGACGCCATCGCCGGCGTCGTGAACATCGTCACGAAAGAAGGACAGTTCACGCCGGTCGTGAACGTCGACGACGGCCGGTACGTCACCGACGACTATCCGGATGACGGGACGACCGTGGACGTGAACGGCGGCTGGGGAATCGGGTTGGGCCGCGGCTCGCTCGCCCTCTTCGGCGAGTTCCTCGACCGCCAGCCGACCAACCGGGCCTGGGCCGATCCGTTCGAAACCAGCGTGACGGGCCTTCCGGACTCCATCGACAACCAGGGCCGCGTGGTCGTGAAGCGCAACCCGGCTCCGCAGCCGAACCACCACTGGGGTGACGGGCTCGAGAAGGACATCATGACCCTCGCAAACCTCCGCCTCCCATTGAACGCGGCGGGCACCAGCGAGATCTACGCCTTCGGCGGGTACAGTTTCCGCGAAGGCACCGGCAACTCCTTCCGACGCTATGGGACTGACTCGCGGAACTGGCCAGCACTCTACCCGCTGGGTTTTCTACCCGAATTCGCTCCGCACGTGACGGACTACTCGGCCGCCGGCGGGTGGCGCGGGATGACGGGTGGGTGGGCAGCGGACGTGGGCGCGTCCCTCGGGCACAACCACTTCGACTACGACCTCCGGAACACGCTCAATGTCTCGCTCGGGCCGTGCTTGGACCCGGCAGCGCCGTGCGCTCCCGCGGGGATCCCGAACCAAACGTCGTTCTTCGCCGGGCGGCTCGTGCGCGAGGAGTTCATCGCCGCGGCGAACGTGGCCAAGTCACTGAACGTGGGACTGCCGGCGCCCATCCACCTCGCGGTGGGCGCCGCGTTCCGCCGCGAGCGCTATCAGATCGTTCAGGGGGAGCCAGCATCGTATATCGACGGCGGGGACACCACGCAGTTCGGGGGCCGCGCCGTCGCCGGCTCGCAGGGCTTCCCGGGCTTCACGCCGTCCGACGCCTCGGACCACCACCGGACCAACTTCGCGGTGTACACCGACGCGGAAACGGAGCTGTCGCAGAAGCTCCTGGCCAACGTGGCTGGACGGTTTGAGACCTACAGCGACGTCGGTGAGCGGGTGACAGGGAAGCTGGCGCTGCGATACCAACCCTGGAAGCGACTCGCGCTGCGCGGGACTGCGAGCACGGGGTTCCGCGCCCCGGGGCTCAGCCAGGAGTACTTCAGTAAGGTGGTCACCAACGTCGTCGGCGGAGTGCCGGCGCAGACCGGCATCTTTCCCGTGGGGGATGCCGTCGCGCGGGTGCTCGGCTCGAAGCCGCTGCGAGCGGAGACTGCGGTGAACTTCAGCGGCGGGTTTGCCTACTCGCCGTGGAGCAACGTGACGATGACCGCCGACTACTTCTACATCAAGATCGACAGCCGTGTCCTGCTCGGCGCGACCTTCGACGACGACACCACGCTGGCGATTCTGAAGCGCAATGGCATCACCGACGTCAGCGGCGTCCAGTACTTCACCAACGGCCTGGACACCCGGACTCAGGGCGTGGATGTCACCGCCGATCTGCGACTCCCAGTGGGGAGGGCAGGCACACTCCACCTCACAGGGGCACTCAACTACACGAAGAACGAGATCGCCCGAGTCAATCCGTTGCCCGCCGTGCTCCAGAACTCGCCCGAGTCGCGGCTGCTCGACGTAGTGACCCGCGTGGCGATCGAGGAGGAACAGCCTGACTGGCGCAGCACAGCCACGGCTCAGTATTCGACGGGCCGGTTCCATGCGCTGGCCCGCGGATCGTACTTCGGTGGCTTCGCCTCGGCGAAGCCAGGTTTCTGCGACGCCTGCACGGAGACTTATGGAGGCAAGTCCCTCGTCGACGCGGAGCTGGGCTACCGTTTCAACCACGTGGACCTGTCGGTCGGCGTCCGCAACCTCTTCGACACCTACCCAGACCAGCCCACGAACGACTTCAACAACAATTTCTTGACATTCCCGTGGGCGGCGGCGTCGCCGTTCGGGTACAACGGGCGCTACCTCTACAGCCGAGCGTCGGTCGAATTGACTCAGTAGGACGCTGCCGCCCACACTCCGCACACGACCCCGCCCGGATGTGGGCTACAGTGCGGATCCAGATCAATGAGTTGCCTGTCGGGCGGATCCGCGCTCCCCGGCCCGAACGCGGTCGGAGCTGGAAGGCTCGGGATGGTGATCGGCACTTGGGCCACGTTGTTGTCGTATCTGCGTTCCTTCAACATGTGGCAGAACCCGTCCGGATCGGTAAACGGACATGCAACGTCGTTGGGGTCATTGGGGTTCGGCGTGAACGGGGGATTCACGGTGATCCGGATGACGTACTCGCCGGGCGGCACGGGATCCTGCCCGTCCCCGCCGTCGAGCACGAAATACTGGCCGCCGATGTGCTTGTTGTACGTGTCGGCCCACCCGACGCTGATCCCCTGGTTGCCCGGTGTGGTCCTCGTGCCACATGCGCGGTAGGCCCACGACCCCCGGCGGTCTGCCACGACGTCCGTGTCGACCATGCAGAAGCCCTTCTTCGCGGCGCGCCAGACCTTGCCGGTCGCGGGATCAACAAGCTCGTACAGCGTGTAGTGCCGGAAGTGGAAGTGATTGTGGCAGGTCGCGAACTCGAACATCCCGTCGTTCGCTGCGACGTGGTCGAGCGGGTTGCCGATGAAGACGTCGGCGTTCCCGATGTTGGGTGTGGAGACGGTGAACCGCAGCACGCGATGGACGCCAGGGGTGACGCCCCCCTCCAGTAGGCTGCAAGGGTCCTCGTTCAGATCCTGACTGTACACTACCCAGGAGCGAGCCAGCCATTGGGCATCCACAATGAGGTCGGGGGCCCCGTGGGCGAATTGCGCCGCATCGACTGCCGCCGGGTTGTCGGCCCCGACACAGGCGGCCACCACGACTCCGGCTGCAGCGATCATCAGATTCGCCCTCACAGTTGCGGGCACCTCCTTGGTTGGACACATCGGTTGGACACATCCTCCTCAGCGCGCCACAGCGCTCGATCACGCGGCGCCGCGGGGAGCGGCGTGCGGTCCGCTCCCCGCGCAGTGCTGGTCGCTCGTCAAACCATCACCTCCTCGGATGGACGTTCACACGGCGGTCACCGCGACCGCCACACGGTTACGACGACAATACGACTGTTTCGACCACAATATTTCGTAGCAGCGGGCTGCTCGGACCCGCCCTCAGCCAGCGGTGGCAGGCTGGGGGATCGCGACGGCGCGGCGCGACTGCCGCGGCGGTCTGCCCGCGCTCGGCTCGGCCTCGTTGGCGTCGTAGCGCACACCTTCGCACAGCACGCGCGCGATCCGCTCCGCGGTCCGCCCGTCCCAGCGCTCAATGACGGGCCGGGCAGGTGAGCGCCCGTGCCGTGCGCGCGCGGCCGCCGCGAGGATGGCCTCCCAGCGGGGAGCCACCAGCCGGTTGGTCCCATGCAGACAGGTGACCGGCCGCTCGGTGTTCGCTCGCACGGTGAGACAGGGCACGCCGAGGAAGGTCGTCTCCTCCTGGAGGCCTCCCGAATCGGTGATCACCAGCTCCGCTCCGGCAACCAGGCTCAACATCTCCACATAGCCCAGCGGCTCCAACAGCCGCAGCCCGCCACCGTTGCGCCGCGTGTCGAGGGCACGCAGCCGTTCCCGTGTCCGCGGATGAACGGGGAACAGCACCGCCATCTCGCTTCCCAGCCGATCGAGAGCTTGGCAGAGCTCGCGCAACACCGCCGGCTCGTCCACGTTGGTCGGGCGGTGCAGCGTCACGACCGCATAGGGGCCGCCGGCCACGCCGTGCCGTGCCGGCGCGTCCAACTCCTGCGCGAGGGGGAGCGCCCAGCACAGCGCGTCGATCATGATGTTGCCGACGAACTGGACCCGTTCCGCTGGGATCCCCTCGAGCGCGAGGTTTGCCAGGGCATCCCGCGACGGCGCGAACAGCACATCGGACAGCCGGTCCGTCACGATCCGATTGATCTCCTCCGGCATCGACCAGTCGCGGCTTCGCAGCCCCGCCTCGACGTGTCCGACACGGAGCCCCAGCTTGGCCGCGGTGAGCGCGGCCGCGACGGTCGAGTTCACGTCGCCGTAGACGAGAACGAGGTCGGGGTGGAGCTCTGTCAGGATCGGCTCGAGCCGCTGCATCACGCGAGCGGTCTGTTGTGCGTGCGAGCCCGAGCCGACGTCAAGGTGATAGTCGGGCGCGGGAATCCACAGCTGCTCGAAGAACGTGGCCGACATCTCGGGATCGTAGTGCTGCCCGGTGTGCACGATGACGTGCTCGACGTCCGGGCGCTTGGCCAGTTCGCGGTCCACCGGTGCGAGCTTCATGAAGTTGGGACGGGCGCCCACGACCGACAGGATGCGCATCACTTCACAATGGCGACAACGCCGTACACCGCCGCCGGGATCGCCGCCAGAATCCCGATGATCCGCATCGTCGTCTCGGCCCCATGCCGCCCCGGCACAATGACGCGGTCGCCGCCATGGAGCCTCATCTGGTCCACGGTCAGGCCGCGCGCGATGGCTTGCTGCAAGGCGTCCCCTGACCAGATCCGTCCCCCGTCGCGCTCGATGCGAAGCGCGGAGAACTTGGCTCCTTGGGTCGGGCCACCGGCCGCCATGAGGGCGTCCGTCAGCACGGCATCCGCGGGGACCGCGTAGAAACCGGGCCGCCCTACCTCGCCAAGGATCGAGAGGCGGATCAGCGCCCGGGCGTGGACGACCGGGTCCTTGAGGAACCGTCCGATCTGGCGGGCAAGATACGGCTCGACGTCCGCGCGCCGTACACCGGCGAGCGACAGCTCGCCGATGACACGCAGCACGAGCGCGGGACCCCGGCTGACCGTGAAGGTATCGGTAAGACTACTGTCGCCTTCGACGCGGAGCAGGATCCGGTCGCCGATCTGGAACTCGTCCGTGGAGTCTTGGGCCGCCGCCCGGCCAGTGAGGGCGACCGCCAGGAGCGCGAGCGCCGCGAGGCGCGCCAGCATTCGTGTGATCATTCGACCGTCACGCTTTTCGCCAGATTGCGGGGGCGGTCCACGTCGCAACCCCGTAACACGGCGATGTGGTAGGCCAGCAGTTGCAGCGGAATGACCGTCAACACCGGCGACAGGAGCGGTGGACACGCGGGAACCCGCAGCTCGTGGTCGGCCAGGCGACGCAAGTCGCCGTTGCCCTCGGTCGCGATCGCGATGATATGCCCTCCTCGCGCCTTCACCTCCTGCATGTTGGAGATGGTCTTCGGGTATACCGGGTCCTTGGGCGCGAGGAAGACGACCGGCATGCTCTCGTCGATGAGCGCGATGGGCCCGTGCTTCATCTCCGCCGCGGGATAGCCTTCCGCGTGGATGTAGGAGATCTCCTTGAGCTTGAGGGCACCCTCGAGCGCCACGGGGAAGTTCACCCCGCGGCCAAGATAGAGCGCGTTGCGCGTGTCGGCGTACCGCGTGGCGAGCTCCCGCACTTGGGGCTCGAGCTCGAGGGTGCGGGCCACGAGGTCGGGCAGGGCCCGCAGCTCCGCGACGAGTCGCTGGCCGTCCTCGACGTCGAGCTGCTCGCGCCGCCGGCCGAGGTGGAGCCCGAGCAACAGCAGCGCCACGACCTGCGACGTGAACGCCTTGGTGGACGCGACCCCGATCTCCGGGCCCGCGTGGAGATAGATCCCGCCGTCCGCTTGGCGAGCGATCGAGCTGCCCACGACGTTCACGAGCCCGACCACCATGGAGCCCGCCGCGCGCGCCGCGCGGATCGCCTCGAGCGTGTCCGCGGTCTCGCCCGACTGCGAGATCGCGATGGTGAGCGTGCCGGCCACCCGCAGCGGTCGGCGGTAGCGGAACTCTGAGGCATACTCGACCTCGACCGGAATCCCCGTGAGTTCCTCGAGGATCGAGCGGCCGACCAAGCCGGCGTGCCAGGACGTGCCACATGCAACAATCACGATGCGCCGGATGCGCGCGCACTGGCCGGGCGACAGGTTGAGTCCGTTCAGTCGGGCCGTGCCGTCCACCCCCACGAGCCGCCCGCGCAGCGTGTGCCTGATCGTTTCGGGCTGCTCGCAAATCTCCTTGAGCATGAAGTGCGCGTGCGACCCGAGCGCCAGGGTGTCGAGATCCCAATCGAGGTCGTCCACCGAGCGATCCTGAGGGTGCGCGTCGCAGTCCAGCACGCGGTAGCCCTCGGGCGTCAACACCGCCACGTCGCCGTCGTCGAGATAGACGACCGACCGAGTATGCGCGAGGACGGCGCTCGCGTCGGACGCCACGAGGTACTCGCCGACGCCGACGCCGATCAGGAGCGGCGAGCCGGCGCGCGCCACGACGATCTTTTGCGGGTCGGCGTCCGAGATCACGGCGAGACCGTACGTCCCGTCCACGCGCGCCAGCGCAGCGATGACCCGCTCCTCGAGCGTGTCGCCGGGCGCGGCTTCGATCAAGTGAGCGAGCGTCTCCGTGTCCGTCTCGGTCGCAAAGCGGTGGCCCGCCCGCTCGAGCTGCGCTCGCAGCAGATCGGCGTTCTCGATGATGCCGTTGTGCACCAGCGCGAGCGCGCCGGTGCAGTCGGTGTGCGGGTGGGCGTTCCGCTCGGTGGGTGCACCGTGAGTCGCCCAGCGCGTGTGCCCAATGCCGCAGGTCCCGTGTACCGGGTCCTGCGCGAGCCGGTCTCGAAGGGCCGCGATGCGACCCGCGAGTTTGCGAGTCTCCACGCCCCGGCCGTTCAGCACGGCCACGCCGGCCGAGTCATAGCCCCGGTATTCGAGGCGCGTCAGCCCATCCAGCAGCACGGCCACGGCGTCCCTCGGCCCGACGTATCCCACAACGCCGCACATCGCTCAGGCCCTCTCGGGATGGCGCTCGGCCGATATGCGCTCGAGCAGTGGCTCACTGGTGATCGCGAGGCCGAACCGGGCAAGCTGCGCCAAGGTGCCGTCGCGCACGCCCCGCAGCACGTCGTCAGGCGTCTGGAGGGCGGCGCCGCACCACTCGCAGGTCGGGGGCGACGACGGTCCGGCGGGTCGCCGCGGCGTCCCGCCGTTCCAGCCCAGCGCTCGACAGCGCCTGCACAGCATGCGCGAGGTCTCCATACCGTGAAACGCCCCAGGCGCCACGCGCTTCAAGTTTGAGGCCCGGACGCGCGCGAGCCGGGGCCGTGGTGCATAGCGCGCGGGGCGCCAAGGTGTTACGACCCCGTGGCAGGCCCGCGCTGCCGGGCCCCCGGCGGTGCAACCGTTGCGCGAGCGCGGCACCTCGCCGCGCTTCGGGGCGCGGCACCGCCCCGCCCGCAGGCTCGGCAGGCCGAGCCGCTGCGGCCTCAGGCTTGCAGGTCAGAAGGCTTGGCGCCCTCCCGACGTCGTTCACGCATCGCCCGGGGGAATCGGATGACCGATCGAATGCCCGCGGCCGGGGTGTCGCTGGCGCTCCTCGCAGGAGATCGCGACGGAGCTACGCACTGGCTGGAAGGCCTGCTCGAGTCCGGCGGATACGGAGTACTCCGCGAGCGCACGGGCCGCGATGCGCTGCAGCGGGCGCGCGCCACTCGCCCGGACCTGATCATCGTCGACGCGGAGCTGTCGGACCAAGCGGGGGTCGAGCTGTGTCGCGCCTTGCGCGCGGATCCCCGCGTCACGACTAGCACGCCCATCTTGCTGGCGGCCGGCGAGCCCTGCACGCGGGAGCGCCGGCTGGCGGCCCTCGCGGCCGGGGCCTGGGAATGCATTGCGCCGCCGCACGACGCGGACGAGATCCTCCTGAAGGTGCAGGCCTATGTGCGCGCCAAGCTCGACGCCGACCGCGCCCGGGCCGAGGGCCTGCTCGATCCGTTGAGCGGGCTCTACAATCCGCAGGGGCTGGCGCGGCGCGCGCGCGAGCTCGGATCCCAGGCGTTCCGGGAGCACGGCGCGCTCGCGTGTGTGGCCGTGGCCCTCGATGTCGAGCAGGGTGACGCCGCCGCGACGGCCGAGGAGACCGACGGGGCCGCCGTGGTCCGTTGCGTGAACGCGCTGAAGTCGACGGCGCGACTGTCGGACGTCGTCGGCCGGCTCAGCGCCGTGGAGTTCGCCGTGCTCGCGCCGGGCACGGATGCCGGCGGCGCGCGGCGGCTCGCCGAGCGGCTGGCCCAGAGCATCCACGCAAGGACGACCCCCCCCGACGCAGCCCGGGCCGCGCCCGGTGTGCGCGTGCGCTGCGGCTATGAGGCGGTGGCCAACATGGGCTACGCGCCGATCGAGCCAGTCGAGCTGCTGGTACGCGCGTCGGCGGCGCTCCGCACGGGGAAGGAGGAACCGGGGGGCTGGATCCGGCGGTTTGACTCCGGCGTCAGCGGTCCGACCCCTTAGATGACCAGCGGCTGGCGCTTGTTTCGCCCAGTGTCCTCATCCACAGCTTCGTAGCCTGGGAGGTAGTAGGAATAGTACCGGTAGGCGGCTCCGGGGGGCACGTCGTTCAGGACAGCACCCAGCACACGGATCGGCAGCCGCCCGAGGACTTCGAGTTTGGCTGCCATCACGTCCCGGTCGCTGCACCCGGTACGTAACACCAGCAGCAGGTTTCCGGTCAGCGTCCCGAGGATCAGGGGATCGACTCCGCCGCCCAGGGGCGGGGTGTCGATGAGGATGACGTCGTAGGACGCGCGCCACCCGGTGATCAGCTCTCCCATCGCCTGCGACCCTAGCAACTCTGGAGCGTTGTGAGCCCGCGTGCCGCAGCCGATGAGCGTCAGCGTGTGGCACCCAGTGGGCTGCAGGATAGCTTCGAGCGGCACCTCTCCGCGCAAATAGTCGGTCAGGCCGGGCCGGCGGCGCGCGCTGAGGCGGCGGTGGAGTACGCCGCGCCGGATGTCCCCATCCACGAGCAGCGTGCGGTGCCCGCCTTCGGCAAACGTGTGCGCCAGGTTCGCAGCGAGGAAGGACTTGCCGTCCCCCGGTCCCGGGCTCGTGATCGCGACGATTAGGGGGCCGGCGGCCCCATAGGCGTGAACCACGTTCAGGCACACACCCCGCAACGCTTCCACGACCTGGGCGATGTCCTCAGGCGTCCGTCCCGCTCCATTCCCGTCTCCCCGTCCTGCGAAGTGCGGCAGGGCGCCGAGAATGGCGAGGCCCATCTCGCGCGACACCTGTTCCGGATAGCGCACCCGCGGGTCCGCGCGATCGACCAGGACCGCGCCCACGATGGCGAGGCCCAGGCTCCCGAGGCATGCGAGCGCAATGAGGCGCGGGGCCGCGTTCTTGACGGGCCGCTGCGGGACCACCGCGCGGTCGAGGATGCGCACGTCGGGGATGGTGCTCGCCTCCGTGACGCGCGCTTCCTCATAGCGCTGCTGCAGCGTCGTATACAGGTTCTCCGCTAGGACCACGCCGCGGCGGAGGCGCGCCTCCTCAAGCACGCGGGGTGGGATCTGGCGCAGGTTGCGCGAGTCGGTCTCGACCCGCCGAGTAAGCTCCCCCTCCCGCGCCGCGAGCTCGCTCGCGAGCCCGCGCGCCAGGGTCGGGATCGTCTGCCCCTCGAGAGTCGCGATCTCCGCGGTGAGCCGCTGCACGGGCGGATAGGCGTCAGAGTAGCGGTACTTCAGCGTCCGGAGGTCGCCTTGCTTCGCAGTAAGCTCCTTCAGCGCCTGCGAGAGCTCCGCGCTGCGCTGGACCGAACCGATGGCCCCTAAGGCATCGGCTGAGATCCCGGAGTCCCTCGCCTGTGCGAGCAGTTGCTCGAGCGCCTCGCGGTCGCGCCGCGCCTGCTCCCGCTCAATCTGGGTGTCGAAGAAGCTCGTGAACACCGGGTCGCGCGCCGCGTCTGCCGACGCGCCACGGTCGGACGGCAGGGTGATCGTGCGCACCCGAAAGCCTTCCAGCGCAGCTTCCGCATCCAGCAGGGTTTGCCGGGCGTAGCTCAGCTGCTCGTCGAGGATCTTCGTGAGCTCGGTGAGTCGTTCGCGCTTGAGCTGTGCCGCGACCGACACATAGCGTTCGACCACAGCGTTGACGATCTCGGTGATCGTCGCGGGAGCGGAACCCCGCAGCTCGAGGCGCAGGAAGTTCCCATTCAAGTCCAGTTGGACGTCGAGGCTCTCCATCAACCGCCGCGCCGCATCGCGCAGCGTGGCCAATGTAAATTCGACGCGTTGGCCCGACGTCAGCGTCCCCCGCGCCGGCGCCCACATCAACCCGACCCGAGTACCGATCGAGTCGCCCGGCGTGCCCCGCTCGAGCTCGAGGCCATCGCTCGTCGTGAGCGTCCACGCCCGCCCCGCCTCGTCCACTGTCAGTCGGTAGGCGCCGGGCCGGTACTGGTTGGTCACGTGAAGCGTCGCGAGCGCCGCGGCGTCCGCCGGCGATTGCGGCTCGAGAAACAGTCGCTGGTCGCGGACCACCTGGTCGAGCACGACGTATGACTTGAGGAGGTCGACCCACGCTTGGGGGTCGAGCAGTTGGCCCTGGCGGATGGGCCCGCGATCGGGGCCGCGCCCCTCCGCCGCATCGATCCAGACCGTGGCCTGCGCCGAGTAGATCGGCCTGACGACACGCGTGGCCGCGACGCCTGCCGCACTCCCAAGCAAGGTGACCAACAGAATCAGCCACTTGAAGCGCAGGACGGCACTGAGCGCACGCCGCCAATCGAGTCCGCTGTCGTACTCGGGAAAGCCGACTCGTCCGAGTGCCTGCGTCTCTGCCGAGCGCTCGGGGGGCGGTACAGAGGCGAGCGGCGCTGGCAAGTTGTTGGTCGTCATTGGATGCGCTCGTTCCTCCATCGCACGCGTGACAAGGGTGCCCGTCCCCCTCGTCGCAATTCCGATACCCGCGTAGCCCTCCCGTCCCATGCTCCACCGGCCGCGTGGCACCGCCGACCTGCGGTGCCGCAAATCAGTGCACTGGCGGGAGCTCCCAGGATGCAGGTTGGTGCGGCGCTGACCCCCGCAGTGCTGCTGCGGGGCTGCGACAGGCTGGCCCGAACCCTGCGTACAGGGACCGCGAACCGATTCCGGGTGTGCACGATGCCGACGCCAATGCCGAGCGCCCCAACAGCGACAGCAAACGAGAAGGTTCCGCGGCCTGCGGGGCCGGAGGAAGTGCAGAACCTCGCGGCGCTGCTGCCGATCGGCGCCGAACTGAAGACGCGGATCCGGATTCTGGTCGTGGACGACGAGCACACGCTGCGCGAGAGTTGCGCCACAGTCCTCCGCCAGGAGGGCTACGACGTGACGGCGTGCGGGCGCGGCCAGGACGCGTTGGACCTCCTGAAGCGCCGCGGCTTCGACCTCGTGCTCGTCGACCTGTACATGTCGCAGGTCGACGGCCTTATGCTGCTGCGCACGGCCCTCGGGACGAACCGCGACACGATCGTGATCGTGATGACGGGGAACCCGAGCGTCGAATCCAGCGTCGAGGCGCTGCGGCAGGGGGCGTTCGACTACCTCCCCAAGCCGTTCACGGCCACGCACCTTCAGGTCCTGATCGGCCGGGCGGTCCACACCTTGATCGTGGCTCGCGAGACCCAGGAGCAGCGGACCGATCTGGAGCGGCGTCACGCCCACAGCGACAAGATCACGCTGCTCGGCACGGCACCGGCGTTCCAGCGGGCGATCGAGCTCGCGCGCAAGGTCGCCCCGACCGACGCGTCGGTGTTCATCACCGGGGAGAGCGGCAGTGGCAAGGAGCTGATCGCCCAGTTCATCCACCACCACAGCCGTCGCTCGAGCCGACCGTTCGTGGCGGTGAACTGCGCCGCCCTGCCCGAGGGGTTGCTGGAGTCGGAGATGTTCGGGCATCGCAAGGGAGCGTTCACCGGTGCCGTGCGCGACAAGCCCGGCCTGCTCGAAGCGGCTCATGGCGGCGCGCTGTTCCTGGACGAGCTCATCGAGATGCCGAAGCCGATCCAGGCGAAGCTGCTGCGGGTGATTCAGGACGGGATTGTCCGGCGCGTCGGCAGCGAGGCGACCGACGCGGTCGTCAACGTGCGCTTCATCGCCGCCACCAACGGCGACCCCGAAGCGGCGCTGAAGGCGGGCGACCTCCGCGAGGACCTGTACTACCGCCTCAAGGTCGTGCCGATCCACGTGCCGGCGCTGCGCGAGCGGCCGGAGGACATCCCGCTCCTCGCCGACTACTTCCTCTCGACCTACTGGGTGCGCCACCGCAACAAGGGCGCCCCGTTCCCGCGGCTCTCGGCGGCGGCGATCCGCACGCTGAGCGTGCACCCGTGGCGCGGCAACGTGCGCGAGCTGCAGAACGTGATCGAGCACGTCGCCGTGGTCACCGAACCGGGGGCGGAGATCCAGCCGGAGGACCTGCATCTCGTCGCGGAGGAGCAGCCCGCCGCCGACGCGAACCCCGCGTCGCTGGTCTCTACCCTGCTCAACGAGAGCTACCACGCCGCGCGCGACCGCGTGATCACGCAGTTCGAGCGGCAGTACCTCACCTGGCTCGTCAACCGGGTGGGCGGCAACATGTCCAAGGCGGCGCGTATCGCCGGCGTGGACCGCACGACGCTGTATCGCCTGATGGGACGGCACGGGCTCCAGCGCAGCCCCAGCACGGGCTGGGTGATCGAGCGCGAGCCGACGGAGGACGAGGCTGTGGTGCCTACCGGCGGCGCGCCGGAGGACGCGTGAGGCAAGGGAGAAGCGACCGATGACCGCGACGGCCGTGGAACGCCAGTGGCAGGCCCCTGAGTCGGCGGCCGAGCCCGAGGACCTGGCGACGAGCCTCACCGGGCCCAACGGGCTCGATCTCGTCGTCGAGATGGCCCACGATCTGCGGTCCCCGCTGACCTCGATCCTGTTCCTGGCGGAGTCGCTGCGGAGCGGGCCGTGCAGCAGCCCGATCACCGACCCCCAGCGTCGCCAGCTCGGGCTCATCTACAGCGCGGCCCTGTGCCTCTGCACGGCGGCGAACGACGTGCTCGAGCTGGCCCGCGGGGGCGATCGGCTCGCGGACAGGGAGCCGCGCCCGTTCTCGATCGTCGAGGTGTTCAAGTCGGTCCGTGACATGGTGCAGCCGATCGCCGAGGAAAAGGGCCTGCCCCTGCACCTCAAGCCCGCGCGGCCCGACTGGCGGCTCGGCCACGCCCGCGCACTGAGCCGCGTGCTGCTCAACCTCACCACCAACGCGCTGAAATTCACCGAGCAGGGATTCGTCGAGCTCGCGGCGCGGCCCCTCGACGCGGCGCGCGTCGAGTTCTCGATCCGTGACACCGGACCGGGCATCGACCCCGCCGAGCTGCGGGCGCTGTACCAGCCGTTCCGGAAGCATCAGGCGGAGCTGCGGCACCACTTCTCGAGCTCCGGCCTCGGGCTCGCCATCTGCCGCAAGCTCGTCACGGCGCTGGGTTCCCAGCTCCGCGTCGAAACCCGGGCCGGCTCGGGCACCCGGTTTTTCTTCGAGCTCGACCTGCCACCGACTGGGGTCGCCGCCTGACACAGGCCGCGTCGCGGCCGTCCCACAGCCGACGCCGGGTTGCTATGTAGCGCCGCCACCGCACACCAAACCGTAGTGCCGCAACTACCAGATCTGCATACACTTACACCAATAGCCCCGAGTCGGTTTCCGCGCATGCGGCTTGCCATAGACGCGGGTCATGGCAACGACGCTCGTGCCCCGCTTGGCGGGACGCACCATCACCCTGGCCCACTCACTCCGGCCCACCGACCGCGAGCGGCCGGGGCGGCGGCTGCTCAACATCGCCGTCGCCACGGTGGGACTCGTCCTGGCCCTGCCGTTGATGCTTGGCATTGCGCTGCTGATCAAGCTCACGTCTCGCGGCCCCGTGCTCTTCAAGCAGACGCGCGTCGGCCTCGACCGGCGTGCGCTGTCGCGCATGGGCGGGAATACCCGGCGCCGCATCGATCTCGGCGGCCATCCGTACACGATGTACAAGTTCCGCACGATGTACGTGGACAACCACAGCGCCGATCGCCAGGTGTGGGCGCGGCCGGACGACGCGCGGGTAACGCCCATGGGGCGCTTGCTGCGCCGCTTCCGGCTCGACGAGCTACCACAACTGTTCAACGTCCTCACGGGCGATATGAACGTCGTGGGGCCCCGCCCCGAGCAGCCGGCTATCTTCGTTCATCTGCGGGAGCAAATCGAGGGGTACCAGCGCCGCCAGCGCGTGCGGCCCGGCATCACCGGCTGGGCACAGATCAACCTGTCCTACGACCGCTCGGTGGACGACGTCCGCAGGAAGCTCTCCTTGGACCTCGCGTACATCCGGCGCCAGTCGGCGCTCGAAGACGTGGCGATCATGCTGCGCACGCCGGCCGTGATGCTCGGCCAGCGGGGCTGGTGAGACGACTCAGAAGGCCCGGCCGACCTCTGCTTCATCCTACGGAATCGAGAAGGGCGAACACGCGATCATACTGCACCTCCAACGCCTGCCGCATAGCCAGCAGTCGTCGCTGGACGGCTTCGGCAGACTGAGCGCCGCAGTCTTCCAGCGCCACAAAGCGCTGCTGCAGCGCGGGGAGGGTCAGCTGGCCGATGTCGATGGCGTTCTCACCCTGACCGACCTGCCGCATCAGTTCTATCGACTTGCGCTGGTAGGCGATGCTGAGGACAGGCTTGCGCCGGATCAGGGTGAACAGCGTGCCGTGGTAGCGCGTGGCCACGACAAAGTCCAGGGCATCGATCACAGCGACCAGCTCTTCGAACGAGCCGATCCGCCTGGCGATCACTCGCTCCTCGCCCCTGAACGTCGGGCCTCGCCGCATGAAGCTCCGGACCTCGTCGATCACCGGGTCATCCGCGAGTAGCTGGGTGGCGAAGAACCGCACGTCGTACCCGCGCTCGACGAGCCAGTCCGCGAAGGACGCGAGCGAGCGGACATAGGGCCCGTAAACCCGGGGATCATTCTCGGGCCAGTAAGTGTCGTCGAACACGGGCATGGGGTTGATGCCCACGACCCGTCGTCGGGCTGGAGCGGTGGGGCCGGGCGGGGGGGGTACGTGCAAGCTGAAAACGAGATCGGGAACCATCGGATGCTCCCCCGGCACTCCGAGCCCCACGATGCATTGCCGTGCGTCGTCGTCCCGGTAGGAACGATAGTGCGCCAGGCGCAGGGTCTGCTTGATGAAGAACTTCCCGAGCGGAGTCTGTAGCGGGCCTGCCCCGAGACTGAGAAATGCGACCTTCGTGCCGGTTGCGCGCGCCAGCAGCGACCACTTGAACAGCGTGAAGGGAAATCCCCAGGGTCCGCCCCAGTAATCATTCAGCTGTTGCGAGCCGGCGACGAGCAGCAGGTCTGTGCCCCGAAGATTGCGATACGACCTGGCGAGGAACGCGAGCTCCAGGGGCACGGCCAGCGCCGCCCGTCCCACATGCCGCGCTGCCCGGACCAGGACAGGCAGGAGGGGGATGCTCCTGAGCTGTGCCCGGAGCCTGGCCCAGGCGCTTGCCGGGGCCGACCCTTCACCGCTGGGCGGGTCGGCGAGCGCCGGCGGTGGCGCGGCGGCCCGGCGCCCGTTCGTCCGGCAGATGGGAAACGCCGGGATGCGATGCCGCTGTTCGGTATCTTCCGGGTGCGCCGTGAAGCTGCACAGCTCCGCGTCGGGGCAGCGGCGGCGCACGTTCTGGAGGACGGCGGCGATCAACGCCTCGTCGCCCAGGTTCTGGTTGCCGACATGACCGAAGACGCCGATCCTCATGGCAGTTTCTGTGCGAGCGCCACCAATGTGTAACCGAACCCGGCCCACTCCTTGAGCCGCTCGAGATGGCGCGGCGAGATCACCCATCCCAGCGCCTTGTTGACCTTATAGGAATTCACGAGACGTAGGATTCCACGGTTCCCGATCGGAATGGCGCTCGTAGTGCGGAGGACGCGGAATCGGCGGCGCAACATCGCTCTGAACTCCCCGCGACTGGGGTAGAACTTGATGTGAGCGTCCGGATCGGGCCCGTAGTCCCAGCGCTGGATCACGAAGCGATTCGCTGCGGTGATGATGAGGTATCCGTTCGGTTTCAGGATCCGCGCGATGATGTCCAGGTATGCGGCCGGATCCTCGACATGGGCCACGACTTCCTGCGACACAACGAGGTCGAAGTGTTCGGCCGGCAACGTCATGTCATAGACGCTTCCGGCGATGAACGGCACGTGCGGGTAGGCAGCGCGCGCCTGGGCGATCGCCGCCTCGGAGAGATCGATGCCCGTGGCCCGTCCCCAGTGCGACAGGTTCGCCGTAAACCAGCCCGTGCCACACCCGAAGTCCAGGATCTCGGGATCGGTGAGTCGCAGCGACCTGACAATCGCGAGCACCACGTCACCCCGTCGCCGCTGGTAGTCGTTGGGGAGTCGCTGCCGCTCCCAGCGCTCGTCCCAGTAACGCCGTTGATCGTCGAGTGACGGTAGCGGTGACGCTAGCCCTGGCTCCACGCAAGCCCCCGTTCCGTGGCCCGACAGCCGTATTCGCCTAGTTGCCCGATGGCGAACTCGCGCATGCCGGCGCCGCCTTGCTCGTAGTACCGATGGTACCAACGGCTGGTGAAGTGGACCGCCTCCGGGAGCGTGAGCACAGCTCGCCACTCGAGGTCCGCGAGGGCCTTGTCACTGGAGAGCGTCAGGAACCGGGCCTCCGGTCGGCCGTCCATCCCCTTCGCCTCCACCCTCCACCGGGCACCCCGCCAGCCTTCGGCGACCATCTGAAGGAGGGCCTCCACGCGGTGATTCGCCGCGGCGTCTGGCCCGAAGTTGTACGATTCCCCCACCACGCGCGGGTTGCGGCCCCACAGCTGGCGGCCCAGCCACAGATAGCCACTGAGTGCATCGAGCACGTGCTGCCAGGGCCGGGTTGCTTCGGGATGCCGAATGACCACTGCATCGCCCTTGGACCAGGCACGCACACAGTCTGGCACGAGACCGTCCTCTGCCCAGTCGCCACCCCCGATCACGTTGCCCGCCCGAGCGGTCGCGATGGCCGCCCCGTCCTCCCGGCCGTTGAAAAACGAGCGCACGTAGGAATAGGCAATCAACTCCGCGCACGCCTTCGACCCGCTGTAGGGATCTTCTCCGCCCAGCGCGTCGTTCTCCCGGTAGCCCCAGGTCCATTCGACGTTGCGGTAGCACTTATCGCTAGTGATGATGACGCCGACGCGCACGCCGGGGCGGTGCCGCGTGCATTCGAGCACGTTCATCGTGCCCATGGCGTTCGTTTCGAAGGTGGTGACAGGGTCGCAGTACGATCGCCGGACCAACGACTGCGCGGCCAGGTGGAAGACTATCTCCGGACGGAACTCGTCGAACACCCTGGCCAGCCGCTCACGGTCGCGCAAGTCGCCCTGATAGTGGCGCAGGCGCTGGCTGAGGGCGAGTATTTCGAAGTTCGACGGGTTTGTCGGAATGTCCAGGGAGTATCCCGCGACCTCCGCCCCCAACTCCAGCAGCCACGTGCACAGCCAGGAACCCTTGAACCCCGTGTGGCCCGTCACGAGCACACGCCGGCCCGCGTACACATTCGAGAACATCAGCGATGGCTCCTCGGGTCGTTGCACCGTGTTCGCCGGGACGGTTCTGCAAGAGCCATGCACCGCCACACGGCACTAGAGAAGCGGCGTCCCCGCCGCTTGGAGGGTGCTTTGTTGCGTGTACGCCACAGCAGTGGGCTCAAGGCCGCCCGGCGCGGCCCGTGCTCGGATGTCGCTGTAGGCATACATGTTGCGACTCCGACGGAAGGAACAGGCATCATCCCCAACCTCCATTCGCCAAACGGTAAGGCCCGTGAGTACTGCTAACCGTATCGTCCTCCCGAGCGGCGACGAAGCCACTCAGCGGCACCCGTCCACACAGCGCGGTCGCTGCCGTCACTGCGGTGCGCGACTGGTGCACACGTTCGTTGATCTGGGCATGTCCCCACTGTGCGAGAGCTTTCTGGACGCGGACCAACTCGACGAGATGGAGCCCTTCTACCCACTCCACGTGTACGTCTGTGACCAGTGTTTCCTCGTGCAGCTGCCGGAGTATGTCAGCCCGGAGGCGATCTTCCGCGAGTACGCTTACTTCTCTTCGTATTCGGATACCTGGCTCGATCATTCCCGCGTGTACACCGATCACATGATCGAGCGGTTTCAGCTGAACCGTGACAGCTGGGTGGTGGAAATCGCGAGCAACGACGGCTACCTGCTGCAGTGGTTCGTGGCCCGAGGCATACCCGTGCAGGGGATCGAGCCAGCCGCGAATGTGGCCCAGGTGGCGATACAGAAGGGCGTGCCAACCTGGGTACAGTTCTTTGGGCGGGAGACGGCCCGGCAATGGGCTGCCAGCGGCAGGCGGGCTGACCTGCTGATCGGGAATAACGTGCTCGCCCAAGTACCCGCCCTCAACGACTTCGTTGCCGGATTGAGGATTCTGCTGGCGCCCCGTGGGGTGATCACGATAGAGTTTCCTCATCTGATGCGGTTGGTTGCAGGCAATCAGTTCGACACCATTTACCACGAGCACTTCTCGTACTTCTCGCTGCTGGCGGTGGAGCGACTCTTCGCGGCGCACCAGCTCGTGGTGTTCGATGTGCAAGAGCTGAAGACGCATGGAGGCTCGCTCCGCATCTATGCCCGCCACCTGGAGGACTCCTCAAAGCCAATCGGGCGACGGGTGAGCGAGCTCAGGGCGCAAGAGGAGGCTGCCGGCCTCCGGCACCTGGACTACTACTCCGCGTTTGAGGCGAACGTACAGGAGACCAAGCGTCGCCTGCTCGAGTTCCTGATTCAGGCGAAGCGGCGGGGCCGCACCATCGTGGGTTACGGAGCCCCGGGCAAAGGCAACACGCTGCTGAACTACTGCGGCATCCGGACTGATTTGCTGCAGTACACCGTGGACCGCAGCCCGTACAAGCAGGGCAAGTTCCTTCCGGGTACGCACATCCCGATCTTCGCGCCCGAAAAGCTACGCGAAACCCGGCCCGACTACCTGCTGATCCTGCCGTGGAACTTGAAGGACGAGATCATGGACCAAATGTCCTACATCCGTGACTGGGGCGGCCACTTCGTCGTGCCGATTCCCGAACCCCGAGTCTATCGCTGATTCCTACTGCGGGGGCCGCTGCACGCGCGCCCCCGCATGGCCGCCACGTTGCACGTTGCGACCGAGTCCTGGCAGACAGTCCAGTCGTCGGGAATATTGCCCGGCGGTGTCTCGAATGCGTCCCGAACGGTCGTGCCCCGTCTGTGGTTCTTCAGATACGTCTGCCTTCCTGCAGCGGTCATCCGTTCCCGTCCACCAGGACGTGGTCCTGGCCAGCGTAGCGGAAGCCCGCGCCTCTGGTCGCGGTGAGCTGACCATGTATGCGTGTGGTGATTGCGGCTTCGCCTTCAATGCGGCCTTCGATCAATCACTCATGTCATACGGGGACTGCTACGACAGTACACAAACATGCTCCCCGGGATTCAGCGCATACGTCAACGACCTGATTGGGTACCTCGTGGAGGAGCGGGAGGTTCGGAACTGCACCGTCGTCGAGGTCGGGTGTGGCAAGGGGGAGTTTATCAGACGACTTGTCGGGTATCCGCGTGGCAACATTACCGGGTATGGGTTCGATCCGACCCACGTAGGTCCCGACGTCGAGTATGGTGGACGTCTGCGGTTTGAGAAGCGTTTTTACGATGAGCACGCGTCATCGCTACCTGCGGACGTCGTGATCTGCCGCCATGTGATTGAACATGTTCCTGATCCGCTGCAGCTGCTCAGTGCTGTCCGCCGAGCTGCCGAGCAGCGGCCGAACGCCTGGGTATGCTTCGAGACCCCGTGCATGGAGTGGATTCTTCGACACTCGGTTTTTTGGGATTTCTTTTATGAGCATTGTTCATTGTTCACGAGCTCATCGCTGACAACGGCATTCGAGCTCTCTGGTCTCGACGTTCTGCGTGCACGGCACGTGTTCGAGGGGCAATATCTCTGGCTGGAAGGCCGACCAGCGCGCGGCCTCATTCGAGCACACAAGAATGCTGGCGATGTTATCAAATTGGCGAAGCGATTCAGTGCCTTTGAAGAACGGATGGGCGCGCGGTGGCGCGCGGCGGTGGCTCGTGCCTTGGACGTAGCAGAAGGGGATGTGTCTCCTCGTCGAGTCGCGGTATGGGGAGCGGGTGCAAAGGGTGTAACCTTTGTGAACCTTGTCGATCCGGACTGCCGCGACATTCAGTGCCTTGTGGACGTCAACCCTAACAAGCAGCACCGGTATGTGCCTGGCACGGGACATCGGGTCGTCGCGCCGGCCATGTTGGGGGACGAGAGAATCGAGGCGGTCATCGTCCTGAATCCCAACTACGTTCAGGAAATATCTGCCGCTTTGAGACAGCAGGGCTCAGGGGTTGCGGTGATCGACCTGATGGCGGAACTCGCATGAGACGTACGCTCGATGCCGCCGCAAACGCGCTCCCCTAGGAGCGCGCCGCCGGGCGGGAGATTCCTCCCATGAGCTGGCGCGCCGCGTCGGTTATCTCCTGACTCAGGCGCTGGCGGCGCCAGAGAGCCATCCGCACCAGAACAGTGGCAACGCGCAGTTTCTCGGCGGCATCGAGCGGGGCGCGCGGTAGGGAGCGGACGTGCTCCCAGAGATGTCGCCAAGTGTAGCAATAGATCCGTCCCCGGTCCTCGGGATTCCAGAACGCCTTCCACTGGTCTATGGTCGTCATCCGGCTGTGCGCCGCCTCGTGGAACCGCCTGTAGAACAGGAACTCCGGAACCTCCCAAAAGGCGCCATAGAGCACGAGCTCGGCCAGCAACACGATGTCGGCCCCGAAGTAGGAACCGAGCAGTCTCGTTCTCCTTACGACGTCTTTTCGGGTGAGGCCGTACATGGCATTGCAGTGCCCCAAGCGATCGACCAGCGCCCGGAAGCGGTCGCTGGCCCGCTGCTGTGGCAGGTGCAGGCGATCGTCGTAGTCCGCCGTCACCCTTCCGTACTCGTCGATGAACCTCGTCTTCGGATAGGCGAGCACCACCCTCGGTTCCCGATCCAGGACCTCAACACAGCGCGCCAGGAATTCGGGAGCCGAGATGTCATCCGCGGCCGCCCAGCGGAAATACTCTCCCGAGGCCAACTGTAGGGTGTGGCGAAAATTCCCCGCGGCTCCGACATTCCTGGCGTTGCGGACGTAGCGGATCCGCCGGTCCTGCGCCGCATACGAGCGCGCGATTTCCGCTGTGTGGTCGATCGACGCGTTATCGCTGATAATGAGCTCAAAGTCCTCATAGGTCTGCGCACGCAAGGACTCGAGCGCCGCCGCGAGATACCGCTCCCCGTTGTACACGGGTATGCCGACACTCACTCGGGGCCGTGCGCGTGTCATCGGCCCTCGCACGGTCGCGGGCGCACTACGAGCTTGTGCGCGTAGAACGCCTCCGCGTACCCACCGGGAGCAGCGCACTCCACCCCACGGACGCGCATCAGCCCGCGGAAGGTGTCCTCCGTGAACCAACGGCGGTCGCGTTGCGACGCGAAGGCGTCGAGTAGGTGGCGTGTCTTCTCGCGGCACGTCGCGTCGTCGAGCGGCAGGTAGCAGTTTGGGGTGCCGAGGTCCGCGTCGTACTTCGGCACTTCGTACTCGAGGATCAAGTGGTCCCGGAAGGTGTTCCAGGTCAGCTCGGACACAAGTCGGTGGTCCTGGTGGCGGTCCCCGCGGTAGTGCGTGAAGATCACGTCGGGTGTCTGATCGCGCTTCAGTTCCTCGAAGTACTCCTTGATGCTCGCGCCGACGTAGGGGAAGAAGCCGTCACGGAACGCCTTGACGACGACATGCGCGCGTGCAGCCGAGCCTAGAAACAGCGCCGCCCCGCGCCGGGCCTCCTCCGCTCGCGTCCCGTCGCCGCTCAGCACGATCCAGGTGAACTCCGCACCCGGCACCGTGGCTGCGAGGTGCAGCACCGTCCCGCCACAACCGATCTCGATATCGTCCGCATGCGCCCCGAGGCAGAGCACCCGAAATGCGGCATCCGGGACGCTCGCGAGGGGCAGCGCGAGCATCAGGGCGTGCCGAGCGCTCGGCGCCGGCTGCCCCCAAGCGAGAGCGGCGCCCGCTCGCCCGACGGCGGCGCGGTCGGCGCAGCGCGCTTCCAGACCTCCCACGGCGCGTCGCCCCGGGCGTACATGTCGTCCAAGCGCTGCTTGTCCTTGAACGTGTCCATGGACGTCCAGAACCCATCGTAGCGGTAGGCCAGTAGCTGGTTCTCGGCGAGGAGCCGCTGGAACGCGTCCGCCACGAGGTCTTCCCCGTGCCGCAGGTAGTCGAAGATCTCGGTCTTGAAAATGAGATACCCACCGTTGATGCGCAGGCCGGTCTGCGCGGTCTCCCGAATGCTCGTTACCTCGCCGCCGGGTCGCGATACCACGAAGTGATAGCTCAGATGCGGCTTCACGCAGAGAAAGCTCGCGATCCGGCCGTGTCGTCGGAAATGCTCGAGTTCCGCCGGCAACGGCAAGTCCGTCAGGCCGTCGGTGTAGTTCGCGAAGAACTCACTCTCACCGGCGAGGTGCGACTCGACCGCGCTGAGGCGTTGCCCAATGGTCGAGTTGATCCCCGTATCGACGAACGTGATACGCCAATCGCCGACGTCGCTCTGCAGGAGCTCGAGCCGCCGACCGCCCTCGCTCAGGACGAAGTCATTCGAGACGCACTCGTCGTAATTGCGGAAGTAGTTCTTGATGGCGTCAGCGCGGTAGCCGAGGCAGAGGATGAAGTCCTGGTGCCCAAAGTGAGCGTAGTACTTCATCACGTGCCAGAGGATCGGGCGATAGCCGATCGGCACCATCGGCTTCGGAATGTTCTGGTCGTAGTCCCGAAGCCGCATCCCCAGACCACCGCAGAACAGGACGACCTTCATTTGGCGCCTCTCCCTCTTGAGGGACCCGGCCCAGTCGCTGCGAGCCAGTGCAAGCCGTGTGCGCACGGCGCAGCTCCCGACAACTCATTGATTCACAAGGCGTTTTGGATGGCTGCCGAGGCGAAGCCGCAGGCGCGCGAGCAGCTACACTGCTGCGCACACACCACGCCCCCTCGAGCGTTCGACGGACTTCGCCTGGACGCACCTACGCTCGCCCGGTGTGGCGCCCCCGCATCAGGCTCCCTTGCACCGTGGCCTCAGCCGGACTTCCGAGAGCGGCGCGGCAGCATTTCCCGTGGCCGCCGGGGCCGGCCTTCTGGTCCCCGTCTTGCGCAGGACGACGGCGACATGGGCAGGCAATCCGTTGCCGCATTGACCGCGCACGAACCAGCCGCAGACATCCGGACGCTCGACCGGTCCCTGGTCCAGGGCATTGCCTGGACCAGCGGCGCCAAGTGGGCGGGCCAGTTGCTGGGTTGGGCGTCGACGCTGATCGTGGCGCGACTGCTCACCCCTGCGGACTACGGCCTCGTGGGGATGGCGTCCATTTACCTCGGCCTGATTACGTTGGTCAGCGAGTTCGGGTTGGGATCCACCGTGATCACGCTGCGCGACTTGAGCGAGCACCAGGTGGCACAACTCAATGGCCTGTCCGTGCTATTCGGTGTGGCCAGCTTTGCGGCATCCTGCGCGGCGGCAGTGCCGCTCGGGCGGTTCTTCCATGCTCCGCAGCTGCCGGCCGTGGTGGTCGTCATGAGCACGGCTTTCGTGGTCACGGCCTTCAAGACGGTGCCGTTTTCGCTGCTGCAACGGGAACTGCGGTTTCGAGCCCTTGCGATTGTCGAAACGGGCCGGGTGATCGTCCTCGCCGCCGCCATGATCTGCTTCGCACTCCTCGGGCTCCGATACTGGACGCTGGTGATCGGGGGCCTGCTAAGCTCCAGTCTGTCCACCGCAGCGACGCTGGTGCTTCGGCGGCATCGGTTCGCCTGGCCCCGTCGGCAATCCCTGACGCACGCCATGACCTTCAGCGGGCATATTCTCGCCGGCCGGCTCTCATGGTACTGGTATTCCAACGCCGACTTTCTCATCGCCGGCCGGATCCTGGGTCAGGCTGCCCTTGGCTTGTATGAGTTCGGGTGGAACCTGGCGAACATCCCCATTGAGAAGATCACCAGCTTGGTGGGTCAAGTCACTCCTGCCGTCTTCTCCGCCGTCCAGCAGGACCATGCGGCGCTCAGGCGCTATCTGCTGAGAGTCACTGAAGGCCTCGCCTTGATCACCTTCCCCGCGAGCCTGGGAATGGCCCTGGTCGCGCCGGATTTTGTGCACCTGGCTCTCGGCGCCAAATGGGACGGCGCCATCGCTCCGCTCCAGCTGCTGGCTCTGAGTACCGGCTTCCGTGCCGTCACCCCCCTCTTGTCCCAAGTGTTGAACGTGGTCGGGGAGTCCCGGCTCACCATGCAATACGGCGTGTTGTGCGCCGTCGTCCTCCCGAGCGCGTTTTACCTTCTGGGGCAACGCTGGGGTACCGTGGGACTCGCGCTCACCTGGGTTGTTGTGTTCCCGCTCCTTGTGCTCCCGGCGTATCGTCGCGTGTTGCAGACGATCGAGCTTTCGAGCCGAGAGTATCTGCGGACCCTGTGGCCCGCGGCCAGCGCCTCTGTGGCGATGGCGGCAACCGTCCTCGTGGTGCAATTGACCGCTGGCGAGCACATGTCGCGCGCCCTGAGCTTCAGCGCCCAAGTGGTCGCCGGAGCGATTGTCTACGCCGTGGTGTCCATTGCCATGTATCGCGAGCGCCTAGCTGCGTTTTTCCGCCTCCTGCGAGCGCTGCGCGCGCCGCCGCAGCAGCCCGAGGGTTTAGCCATGGGGTCGGTCCCGACCGGAGGGGCTCAAGTCAGCACGGCACCCTTCTAACCCGACTGGGTCACGCTGTCGGGCGGGGCGAGGGGGCTCGGCGACGCCAAATCCTAGAGCGCGCTGGGCCTCGCTGACGGTCGCGAACCGCAGCGAGACCATCTTGGAGAGGCCTTCGAGATAGCGTTCAATCGTCGCGTACACCCGCTCCACGCTCTCGGCGCTGGACGTCCACGGGCTCAATCCTGGACGAAGCGCAACACTGTGGAAGAATAAGTGGAGATGGCGGACCCCGCCCGCCAGCGCTCCTTGCGACAAGGCGAGCATGTCCCGTACCGACTCAAACTCCGGAGTCAGAATGGTGAGCTTGGCGATGCCTAGGCGGGCGAGGAGACCGGGCACACGGACCGCCCGGGCGGCGCGGGCGCGCAGCACGCGATGAACGATGGGCCATCGAAGGGATGAGAGTCTCGTGTAGCCACAGGTGACCGGGATCTCCACCAGCGACCCGTGCGGTGCGGGCACCCTGACGTCCTGTCCCGCTCCAATCCGATAGGCGTTCAGCGGAGCACCGACGAAGGTGGGGCCGTCATCGAACGCCTCCCAGCTCACGAACGGCGTCACACTGCTATCGACGCGATAGCCGCACGAGAGGAGCGCCGATACCGCGTCGCTACCCAAACCGAAACGGCCGGCGCGAAACGCAGTGGGAGCGGCCCCGAATGCCTCCCGGAGCGCAGCGGTGAGCCGCTGCAGCTTCGCCAGCTGAAGCTCCCGCGGCAGGTTCTTCATCACCGAGTTGCGCGGCAGCGGCGCTTCCTCAAGCGGGGGCGTGTTCCACGGATGCAGGTGTGCCCCAATTTCAGCAGCGCTGCCCGCGGCGATCTCCCGCAGCACGGCGACCGCCCTGGGCTGGACCGCGACCTGATACGTCGTGAAATACGTGGCCCGGACGCCCCAGCGGTCGAAAGCACCCGCAAGCCGTCGCAGCTCCTGGATATTCTCCAGCGTGATCCCGGTCCGAGTAGGAATCCAGTTGTCCTCCTCGGTATCCACGGAGACAACCAGCAATACCTCGCGGTTCGAGCTTGCCGCCTCAGACGCAGTCACCGGGTGCTTGCCTTTCCCGACTCTCAAAAAAGGGGACCGAACGGCGGGAGTCACTCCCCGGGAGGACAAGTTTCGTGCCGATCGATGCTTGGCCAGCACCGTCCGATGCGGCGTTGCCGGCGCGCGACGGCAGTCCCGAGGGCCCCTTCCGGGCGCCTGGGCGCCGCGAGTCGCTCTTCATACCGTGGCGTCGGCGCCACAGCCGGAACGTTGCCGCGGCGGAGCAAGCGCTGGCGTTGGTCTTGCTGGTTAGTGAGGCGCGTGAGCAACGACGGTCACAGTCTCGATAGCTCCCTCGTGCAGGGAATCGCTTGGACGGGGGGCATGCGGTGGTCGACCCAGCTCGTCTCCTGGCTCGTCACCCTGATCGTCGCCCGCCTGTTGGGCCCGGCTACATACGGCCTAGTCGGAATGGCCACGCTGTACGTGAGCTTCGCGCAGATGATCAGCGAAGCAGGCCTCTCTGCAGCGCTCATCCAGCAGCGTGGCCTCACGGAAGACCAGGTGGCTCGGCTCGGCGGTGTAGCGCTCGTCCTCGGCGTGGGCTTCGCTGCGATTTCGCTCGCCCTGTCGACTCCCATCGCGTGGTTCTTCGGCGAGCCGTCGGTCCGCTGGATCATCATGGCGTTGAGCGCCACGTTTCTCACCCGCGGCCTGCAGGTTTTGCCTCGCTCGCTGCTGGCCCGCGACCTCGAGTTCCGCAAGCTCGCCTGGATCGATGGGTTCGAGGCCGTGACGGTCGCTCTCATGACGCTGGTACTGGCCGTGCTGGGCTTGCGCGTGTGGGCGCTCGTGCTGGGCACCCTCCTGGGTAACTTGGCCACGAGCCTCCTGTGCCTGCGCTGGCGGCCGCACCGGCTCGCGCCACCCGGGGACTTCGCCTCCCTCGAGCAGGCGGTGACCTTCGGCTGGCACGTCGCCGGATCTCGAATTGCGTGGTATTTGTACAGCAACGCCGATTTCGCCGTCGTGGGACGGGTGCTCGGCAAGGCGGCGCTCGGCGCCTACGCTTTCGGATGGGACATTGCAAGCGTACCCGTCGAACGCGTGAGCGCGCTCGTGGGAAACGTCACCCCTCCATTCTTCGCGGCGGTAAATCAAGATCCCGCCGCCCTCCGACGCTATCTCAGCGGCCTCACTGAAGGCCTAGGGCTCGTCACTCTCCCGGCGTGCGTCGGGCTCGCCCTCGTGGCGCGCGAATTCGTGCTGAGCGCGCTCGGCGGCCGCTGGCTCGATGCCGTGATGCCGCTCCGGCTGCTGGCGCTGTACGCGGGGTTCCGGTCCATTGTGACCCTCACCCCGCAAATCCTGGTATTCACGGGGCACGCGAAGCGCAACATGCAGTTCAGCGTGCTCGCGGTAGCCGTACTCCCGGGGGTGTTCTACCTTGGGAGCCATTGGGGAACCACGGGCGTGGCGCTGGGGTGGATCACCGCGTATCCCCTGCTCTACTGCGCCTGCTTCGTGCGGTCCGCGCTCCGGATCGTCGGGATGTCGTGGCGTGCGTACGGGAGCGCCTTGTGGCCCGCGGTCAGCACCACGGGGGTCATGACGCTCGCGGTGCTCGCACTCCGGGCAGCTCTTCCGGCCACGTGGTCGCCGGGGCTGCGGCTCGCAGCCCTCGGGGTCACCGGGGCCACGGCGTATGGTGCGGTCCTCTACGCGGCGTACGGCGACCGTGTGCGGGGGGTCTTAGATCTGCTGCGCGGCCAGCCTGGCCGGCGCACTGGCAACCAGTTGGCGGTCGCGGAATCGTAGCTCCTGTTGGTCGCGGTGCGACTGCCCCGGTCGTTTTCCGTCCCCCGCACCATCTCGAGCTCAAGCCATCTCCTTGCGAGCGCACATCAGATAGCAAGAACCGATAACCCGCAGTGGGGTGCGGTCCAGCACGTCGAGCCTCTCGTCTATCGCCAGCCTTAGCTTCGAAGTCAACGCGCAGAAGGGAGCGGGGAGGAGCGTAAAGTGTATGTATTGGTCTTTGTCGATTCGAAAGCCATGTTTGACCATGAGTTCGCGAACCGCCCAGGGGCGATGCTTTCGCGGTACAAAACCAAACTCCATGGCTCCGTACTTCCCACCAACTACAATCCTCCGGAGCATCGACGCTAGGTTCCTCGCTCCGGGGACCTTCTGGATCCTGTGCATGATCCCGGATAGGCTAACCGTGTAGCCGTACTTGTTGGTTACACACAGGACAAAACGCCCCCCCCGTTTCAGAACGCGTGCTGCTTCGCGCAGCATATGTTCGTCCCTTGGTAAGTACTCGATTACCCCAGCACAAACGGCTGCATCGAAGCACTCGTTTCGAAAGGGGAGCGCCTCCACGTCGCCTAGTTGGTAGCGCCACAGCCCGGAGAGGCCCTCAGCAGCCGCCCGAAGCCTGCTGCGCTGAACCATCGCCGGAGCTGCATCGAGGCCTACGCCGCGGTAGCCTCGCTTCGCCAGGTCGAAACTCAGAGCGCCCGGACCGCAGCCTAAGTCGAGGATCCTCGAACCCTGCGGCAGCTTCACTTCATGGACCATCTGTAGAATGGCACGGTGGCGAGGCTGGAGTACGTCACCGCTCGCCTGAACGACATACCTTTCGGCGTACAGACTGGCTTTAGCTTCGAAGTGCTTGATTGCTCTTTCCTTCAGTCCTGCTTCCGCGGCCTCCACAAGTTCACCTCGCCCAGTGGGTAGATAGTCGAGCGGCGTTCAATGCGGCTTCCAATCGCCAGTCACCGAGACCGCAGTGTTGACGGCACGGGGCAGGCGCATGCCAATCAGTTATCGCAGCGCGTGACGTCATGCGGCGCACCAGGCCGTCGCCGTCCTCACCTACCCCGGCGCTGGCCGCACGGCTTCCCGGCGCGTGGGCTCCCACAGTGGGACGCGCTCGCCCCTCACGGCCTGCACGAAGGCGTGGAGGGCCGCGAGGTTGCCGATTACGATGTACGCCGGCACGGCGAGGACCTTCGGCAAGCGGCGGCCCTCCGGCCACCGCCACGCGAGCGCGGCGCACAGACTCGCGAACGCCGCGAGACCCAAGCCCCAGCGACCCCACGCAGCGCCGCGCCCGAGACACGCCAGGGCGGCGAGGGCAGGCAGGCTGAGGTGCGGGATGAGCCAGCGGCAGATCTTGTGGCTGACCAGGATCCACGAGAACGCCCCGTAGCGGAACGGGTTCAAGAGGCGGCGCTTGAAGTAGAGCGTGTGCCAGCCGCGAGTGATGGTGCGGACCTTGCGGCGGTACTCCCGCTGCAGCGACGGCACACGGGGGATGAGGCAGACGGCCTCGCGGACTGAGACCGTCCGCAAACCGTGCTCCCGCGCCAGCAGCGCGACGGCGAAGTCGCGGCTCAGTGCCTCCGGCAAGGCGTGCCTCTGGATGGGCGCCCGCACGGCATGGAAGCACCCGGCCGCCCCGACGATCCCCGAGACCCGGGTCTCCAGATCGCGCACCCACATTTCGTAGCCGATGTACCACGAGTCGACGCGGTTGGCGTGTTCCTGACGGGGCGCGACGCTCACGCCGTGACCCGACGCGACGCCCACGGTGGGATCGGCAAAGCTCGCGATCAACGGTTTCAGCGCTCCACGCTCCACCCACACGGAGGCGTCGGTATTCACGATGATCTCTCCCCGAAGCAGCGCCAGCGCCGCGTTTTCCGCTGCCGTCTTGCCTCGGCGGCGCGGCATGCGCAGGAGTTGAACTCCGCGCCTCGCGTACTCGCTTACCATCGCCTCGGTGCGATCGGTCGAGGCGTCGGATAGCACCAGGATCTGCCGCCGGTCCGCGGGATAGTCGAGCTGCAGCAGGTTCTCCAGCGTGTTCCGGATGACGGCTTCCTCGTTGAAGACCGGCAAGACGATGGTAATACTCGGCCACTCGGCGAGCGGAGCCACGGGAGGCCGGTTCCGCCGCAAGACCCTCAGGAGCATCAACAACAGCGGATAGCCGAGATACGTGTACAGCGCAAACGCGACTGTAGCACCGAGCACTGCCAGGCAGAGGGAGGTCATCGAACGCTCCGGTAGCGCAGCGCTTCTTGACAGGTCGCGTCAGACCACATCGTCGTTTTCCATTCACGCAGTACGTGAGCAACTGCGGTGCCGCTAACCCGTTGGAGGGCGTTGCTTCCACTGCGAGGGATGGAGCCCTCAGGTGATGCATACGCGCAACAGTTCAGCGAGGTGAGACGCTCTGCGTAGCGGCTTGGTACGGGTGCCTGCGCTTGTGGTCAGCGTCGAGGGTCAGAACACGTCCCAGTCGGCCAGCGTGATGTGCCACGCCGATGGGTCGAAGAGCTCCGGCCTGCTCTGCGTGAACTCGCGGGTGATCAGGTTTAATGGCCGGGGGTTGAGGGGCTCGGGTACGCGCACGAATCCGACCTTGCTCAGCTCACCGAGTTGTGGATGAAGGCCCATCGTTACACCCAAGGCCGCGCCGTCGCGCTGATCGGCCTCGAGCCGGGTGCGGACGAGCCGGCGGAGCGCTGCGTCTTCGCCCGCGAGGCAGCCGAAGTCCATGAGCACGGTGCAGCGGGTGTCGAACAGCCTCGCCTGACGGGTCACGACGTAGGCGCACAGCCGCCCACCTCGGGCGAGCGCCCAGACGGTGTAGTCGCCCGTCGGCTTGTCGAGAAAGCGCCACCGCAGGTAGCGCAGGTTGCGCTCCAGGCTCACACCTTGCCCCGAAGCGAAGTCGCGGACGAGCGGCTCGAGGCGGACGTCGATTTGGTCAAGCCGGACAACCTCCTCGGCACGGTCGAGTGCCGGGGTGCGGAGCGTGAGCGCGCGGACGAGGGGGTTGAGGAGCTGGCCGAGCCATTGCCCAGCGGCGCCCAAGCGGAGGTGCGAGGCCAGCAGCGCGCCGAGGTCGAGCGGGGCGACATAGACCGGCACGCGGGCCACGACCGTGAAGCCGTGATTGCGGACAAAACCCGGTAGGCTCTTCTTTCGCGCGTTAGGGAAGAGGTACAGGACGTCGACCCCCTCGGCACGCAAGCGCTCGAGCAGGAAGTCGGCCATAGCACGGAACACACCCTGACGGCGGTAGGCGCTCAGCGTACCCAAGTCCGTGAGCAGCGCGCCCAGCGCTGGCTGGCCGCGGAGGCGCATCCGGAATCGTTGCGCGTGGAGGTAACCGCACAGCCCCCCTGCGCGCTCCGCGACGACGATGATCGAAGGGAGTTCGTTCTGGAGGTACTGCCACGCCCACAGTGCGCGGTCGAACACCGGGGCCTTGTGCGCGGCGGTCTCGCGGTACACCACGTCGATGCAGCGCCGCACAGCCTCGTACTCGGCAGGACCCGCCTCCCGCACCCGGAATCCCGTCATCGCCGCCGATTCACCGTCGTCCGCGTCGACAGGGGAGGAGCCACGTCGCTGAGGCACGCTGCGCTCCTCAACCCGATGAGGGAAGGTGCGCAGCAACCCGACGCCGCGCAGCCGCACTAGGTTTCCGGCACAGGCGTCGCAACGAGCTCGCGTTGCAACCCTGCGTGACTCGCGGCCGCCAGCCGCGCTGCGCCGCGCGTCAGGTCGACCACAACGTGGTGGGGGCCGGCCGCCGCCAGTGCCCGCTCCCCCTCGTCGGAGACGTTGCCGACCACCAGCACATCAGCGTGCGCGAGGAGCGCCTCCACGTTGTCGCAGATCAGGGACGCGATGTGAGGGATCTCTTCCTCGATGTAACGGCGATTCGCCCCTCGCAAGCGGGCAATGGCGACGTTCGGGTCGAGAACTCGTACGTCGCATCCCTTGCCGATGAGCGCCTCGATCAGCGCGACCATCGGGCTCTCGCGGAGGTCGTCGGTCCCCGGCTTGAAGGCCAGCCCGACGACCCCGATCCGCCGCTTGCGCGTCTCGAGCACCGTCTCCACCGCCCGGCGAATCTGCCCGTCGTTCGAGGGTAGGATCGCGGAGAGAAGGGGCAGAGAGACGTCGACGGTGCGGGCGGCGTGCATGAGCGCGCGGAGGTCTTTCGGCAGGCACGAGCCGCCGAACGCGTAGCTCGGACGGAGATAGGCCTCAGAGACGTTGAGCTTCCGGTCCATCAGGAAGATGCGCATGACCTCGTGCGCGTCGGCCCCGAGCGCCGCGCACACGTCACCGATCTCGTTCGCGAAGCATACCTTGAGGGCATGAAACGCGTTCGAAACGTACTTGACCATCTCCGCCGTCCTCACCGCCGTGTGGACGAATGGCGCGGCGACGTCGGCATAGAGCGCGCGGAGCACGGAGGCGGTCTCAGCATCGTCGCTCCCGACCAGGGTAAACGGGGGATGCGCGAAGTCTCGCAGCGAGGAGCCCTCCCGCATGAACTCCGGGTTCACGGCGACGCGTAGCTGACACGCCAGCTCCCGTCCCGCGCCGGCGCGGAGAGCGGGGATGAGCACGCGCTCCGTGGTACCGGGGAGCACCGTGCTTCGAAGCACGACGGTGTACGGTTCAGTACGTCCGGCCAGCGCCTGACCGATCTCTTGGCCGATGCGTTCGAGCGCGGCCACCCCGAGTTGCCCGTTGGCGCGCCCGGGCGTGCCGACACAAATCAGCCCCACATCGGTCTGCCTCACGGCCTCCGCGGCCGAGACCGTGGCTCGCAGTCGGTGCGCTCCGACAAGCTCGGCCAAGAGCTCACCCAGCCCCGGCTCCACCACCGGCGGCGTGCCCGCATTGACAGCCGCCACCTTTTCGGCGTCAATATCAACGCCGATCACCTCATGCCCCGCCCTGCTCACACAGGAAGCGGTGACACATCCCACGTAGCCGAGGCCGAACACGCTAACACGCATGACGCCGCACCTCCTCTTCGCACAAGGCCTCGAACTCTCGAGTCACCTGCGACCACGAGTACCGCTCCTCGACCAGCCGACGCCCAGCGCTCCCCAGCGCCCGCCGCCGCGCGGGATCCCGGAGGAGCGCCACGATTGCCGCGGCGAAGTCCGCCGGATCGTCCACGCGAAGGAAGTGCGTGCCCGAAATCAGCGGCAACCCCTCCGCTCCCACGGTCGTCGACACCACGGCCTTCCCCATCGCGAGTAGCTCGAAGATCTTGATGCGCGTCCCGCCGCCAACCCGGAGCGGCACCACGCCAACGCTCGCTTCCGCGACGTACGGTCGCACATCATCAACGGTGCCAGTAACGCGGACGCCCGCAGTCGCCGCCAGCTGCAGCACACGGGCGCTCGGATTGCGCCCGACTACGGTCAGAGACACTTCCGGCATTTCGCTGCGAATGCGGGGGAGGATCGCCTCGACGAAGTACACGACACTGTCCTCGTTGGGCCACCAGTCCATGGAGCCTGGAAGGACGACGGAGCCAGGTGCCTCGTGCGATCCATTGGGCGTGAAATAGCTGGTATCGACTCCAGTTGGGATCGCGCGAACCCTTGCCTTGGGGGCGTGGGCGGCCAGCATCGTACGATCCGCCTCAGAGACCGCGACGGTCAGGCGCGCCCGAGCGCAGGCCCGCGCCTCGTACCGGCGCATCTTCCGCCACTCCAATTCGAGAAGCGCGCGTCGCCATATCCGCGGCTCGACCCGGCTCAGACGCTTCCAGATCATGTGCTCCACGTTGTGTGCGAAGAGGACCGCCGGGACCGGCCCGTCCAGCGCGGCATTGGGCGTGGCGGCGAGAAAATCCACCACGCAGACATCGACGTTGCCCGCTGCGATGCGCCGGGAGACCTCCTGGGCGAGCGCCGGCACGCGGCACTTCCAGAGATCGACCGGGAGCGGCGAGAGCCAGGATCTGAGCAACGCCAAGGCGAACCAGGGACTCGTGCGCTTCGGGATCGCGCAGGGCACCGATATCACGTGCTCGCAGTTCGACAGTCGAGCCGCCAGCCCCTCGGGATCGTCCCGCGGGCCGTGAGTCGTCAATAGAGTCACGCGATGCCGGCGCGCCAGCTGCGCGATGATGTGAAAGCTCCGCAGTCGTCCCCCCGCATTGAGCGGCCAGAGCCCTCCTACCTTCACCCACAGGATGCGCATTGCTCGCTCGTCGCCTCCATAACTCCGGCGACATCGTCGCCGTCCAGAAACACCCGCTGCCAGATCTCCAGGTTCATCAAGAGCCAGAGGCGATCGCCGTGCTCCACCGCCCCGGCGCGATGCTCCTCGGCCAGGCGCCTGACGCAGGCGGGTTCGAAGAGCCCCCGCTGGAGCGCCCGCGGCCCCAGCACGAACTCCTGCACGAGCGGCCAGAACGAGCCGCGGAGCCATCGGCCCACGGGAACCGGGAAGCCCATCTTCGGTCGCGTGAGGATTTCACGCGGCACCAGGTCCTGCAGCGCGGCCCGCAACACGGCCTTGGTGCGCCAGCCGCGCAGCTTGAAACGGCCAGGGATCGCCGTCGCGTATTCGACGAACTCGTGGTCGAGGTACGGGACCCGGCTTTCGATCGAGGCCGCCATGCTCATCTGATCCTGTTTCATCAACAGCTCGACCAAATACGTCTGGAGGTCGGCGTGGCTCATCCGTTCGAGGGTACCGCTGGCGGACTCCTCGTAGCAGCGCAGCCCCTCGCCGTAGGGGTCGCGACCGGCGAGCAGCCTGTGGTCCGCCAGGAGGCAAGACTGGAGGACCATGGGGAACACGGCGAAGTTTTCGTAGAACAGCGCGCGGGGCCCTGGCTCGAGTGCCAGAACCGTGCGCCGGGCATAGCGGCGCATCGGGTTGGGGAGACTCCGCGTGAGCCGACCGACCTGGCCGCGAACAGCCCGAGGGGCCAAAGCCCAGTAGACGCGCCCAAGCCGCTCGTTCCAGGCCGTCACGCGGTAGCGGTTGTAGCCGAGGAAGAGCTCATCGGCGCCCTCACCCGTGAGCACCACCTTGACGTGCTCCCGGGCCAGGCGCGAGACGAAGTAGAGAGGGACGCTCGAGGGGAAGGCGATGGGCTCGTCCTCGTGCCAGATCAGCTGCGGCAAGGCATCGAAGAACTCGGTGGGCGACACGACGACCTCGCGGTGCTCCGCGCCTGCCGCGCGGGCCGCAAGCCGGGCGTAGGCAAGTTCGTTGGCCTCGGGCTCCGAGAAGCCCACTGCGAATGTGCGAATCGGCTCCGTGACCAGCGACGCCATGAGGGCGGCCAGGCCGCTCGAATCAATCCCGCCGGACAGGAACAGCCCGAGTGGCACGTCGCTCATGAGGTGGCTCCGCACGGCGGCGGTGAGCCGCGTGCGTAGTTCACCGGCTCGCTCCGCAAGCGTCACGGGAGCCTCCTCCGTGGCAGCCGGCAGTCGCCAATAGCGGCGCTCCCGAGACCCTTCAGCGAGCGTCCACGAGAGGGTCCGACCGGGTAGCAGCTTGCGCACGCCCTTGAAGAAGGTCTCTTCCCCGGCGACGAACCCCGTAGCCAGAAACTCGGGAACGATCGCCTCGTTCAGCGCTGGCCGAACGGAGCCTCCAACGAGAAGTGCCTTGATCTCCGAGGCGAAGAGGAGTTCCTTGTCGGTGTACGCGTAGTAGAGCGGCTTGATCCCGAGCCGGTCCCGCGCCAGGAGGAGGCGGCCCTGCAGCCGGTCCCACAGGGCAAACGCGAACATGCCCTGGAGCCGCTCGACACAGGATGCCCCCTCCTCCTCGTACAAGTGGAGGATCGTCTCGGTATCGCTCCGGGTCCGGTAGGCGTGGCCGCGCCGCTCGAGCCCGCGACGGAGATCGGCATGGTTGTAAATTTCGCCGTTGTAGACGATCCAGACGGTCCCGTCCTCGTTGGCCATGGGCTGGTGGCCTCCGGTCACATCCACGATCGCCAGCCGACGCATCCCCAGCCCCACCGGCCCCTCGATCCAGAGCCCCTCGCCGTCGGGCCCGCGGTGGCGCAGCACATCGCGCATCCGCTTGAGGCCCACTTCGTCCACGGCCGCCTGTGGATTGAGCTTGACGATACCGACGATCCCGCACATGAGGGGCTAACTGCCTTCCGCCGCAAGAATGAGCCCCGGGGTCAAGGCGTCGGACGCGGCCGGGCCGCCCACTGGCGGGACCGGCTCAAGCTCGACGCCCAGCTCGTCGAGCACCGCACGGGCGGGCGCGAAACGGAACTCGCGCAGCAGCAGCGCGAGTTTGTGCGCGTTGCCAGCGATGCCGACCCGATGGCGCAAGCTGCGCAGCAGCCCGACCCCTCGTACCCGCGGCTGGCCGAGGTCAAACTCCCATGGATGCAGATAGACGACCGCTGGCCGGCTGGCCCGCTCGAGTCGTCGGATTGCCCAGCGCGTCAGCCACAGCGGGTAGAGTCGGAAATATCCGCCGCCAGCCACCGGCAAACGCCCTGCGCCGAGCTCGAACACGGACAACGGAACTTCCCAGATGCCCTCCTCGCGGCGGTGGACGCCGGTCGGCGCCTCGGCAATGCCGTAGCGGTCGTGGTGCACCGGGAAGATCGACGAGTCGTACCGATAGCCAGCCCGGTGGAGCTCGCGCAGTGCCCACAGAGTCCGGCTGGTGACTGATAGGGTGGGCGCGCGGTAGCCAATCACCGGCTGCCCGCTGAGCTCCTGGAGCAGCGCACGGGAACGCGAGACCTCGTCGAAGAAGGCGGCCTTGCTCAAGGACCAGATCGGCGTGTGCGACCAGCCGTGGCTCGCGACCTCGTGTCCGGCCCGAGCGATGTCGCGTACCAAGTCCGGGAGCCGCTCCGCTAGCCACCCCAGCACGAAGAACGTCGCCCGCGCGTCCGTCGCAGCGAGCAGATCAAGCAGCCGACGGACATTCTCGCCGACACGCAGCTCGCAGCGCGGCCACTGGTCGCGGGAGATGGCCCGGGCGTAGTTCTCAACCTGGAACCAGTCCTCGACGTCGATGGACAGCACGTGGCTGGGCGGCACCGCCATTCCCCTCCCTGGCTCAGCGCCCTCGGGTCGGGGCGCAGCTGCAACACCTCCCTCCCTCGCCTTGCAGAGAACGTGCCGGCCCTGGCGGGTGCACTGACCCACTGGGCGCTTGCCCCATCCTTGTGCACATCCCACTACCGTTGCGCGGGCTCCTCGATCGGTCGCCCAAGCTCGCTCCGGAACGGAACTTGCCCCGTCGTGGGGAAAGACCCGTCCCACGAGGCAAGACCGATGAGGCAGCCAGCACGCTCCGCTCTCATGGCCGCGGCCATCCTCCTCGCCGCGTGCCAGGAGCCTTCGAGCCCGACTCAGCCGACCTCGGCGGGCCCGACCCGGGACCTCCTCGGAGCGGCGGTCGCGCGATACATAGTCGTGTTCCAGGAGACCGTCACCGACCCGGCCGGCCTCGCCCAGTCGCTGGTGAGCGCCTACAACGGATCGCTCTCACAGATCTACACAAGCGCTCTCAAGGGATTCGCAGCAAGTCTGTCGGATGCGGCGGTGGCGGCCCTGGGGCAGAACCCGCTCGTCGCCTACATCGAGTCCGATCAGCTGGTCCAGACCGACGGGACCGAGCAGATGGATGCGAACGGCGACCCTTGGGGGCTCGACCGGATCGATCAGCGGGCGCTTCCCCTCTCGGGCACGTACAGCTACACCGCGACGGGCGCGGGCGTGCACGCGTACATCATCGACACGGGCATCTGGACTGACCAGCCGGAGTTCGGCGGCCGGGCGGACAACGTGTACGACATCCTCGGCCTGGACGGCCTGGACTGTAACGGGCACGGCACCCACGTGGCGGGCACGGTCGGCGCCGCGACGTTCGGCGTCGCCAAGGGGGTCTTCCTGCACGGCGTGCGGGTGTTCTTCAATTGTGGCGGGGTCGGGTGGACTTCCGATCTCATCGCGGGGGTGGACTGGGTGACCGCGCATCACGCGAGCCCCGCCGTGGCGAATATCTCGCTCACGGAGGGGCGCTCCGATGCGCTGAACACCGCTGTCACGAGCCTGTGGAACTCCGGCGTGTTCGTGACGGTGGCGGCCGGCAACAAGACCGACGACGCCTGCCTGTACTCGCCCGGGAGCGCGAGCGGCGCCTTCACCGTCGCGGCGTCGACCCGGACCGACGCCAAAGCGGACTTCTCCAATTGGGGCAGCTGCGTGAAGGCCTACGCACCGGGCTCGGATATCAAGTCGACGTGGCTCGCAGGCATGACGATGACGATGTCCGGCACGTCGATGGCGGCACCGCATGTCACCGGGGTGGCCGCGCTCTACAAGGCGACGTTGGGCGACGCGCCGTCCGCCACCGTGTCCAACTGGATCATCAGCAACGCCACGACGGGCGCGATCACCGGAAACGCCGCCGGCACACCCAATCTGCTTCTGTTCAAGTCGACGTTCTGAGGTGGCTTGAGGGGCACAGGACTCCGTCCTGCGCCATCAGCGAACGTTCCGATAGATGCGTTCGTACGTCGCAAGCCAGGGAGCGAGGGCGAACTCGTTCGCCAATCGCTCCCGCGCTCGGCGCGCGCGTGCCGCTGCCGCCTCGGAGTCCGCATACACGCCCCGAATCGCGGCCGCGAGCGCCGCTGGATGCTCAGGCGCGATCAACACCGCTTCTCGCGACGAGACGACGTCGGGGATGCCTCCGACCGCCGTCGCGACGATCGGGGCGCCGGCCGCCATGGCCTCCAACATCACCATCGGCGTGCCCTCGGCCCGGGAGCTGAGCACAAACACATCGAACGCAGAGAACAGGCGCCCCGCGCCCGGGCGGTTGCCAAGCCAGCGGACCCGCTGCGCGAGCCCGCGGCGCGCCGCGAGCGCCTCGAGCGGAGCCCGCGATCGTCCGTCGCCCAAGACCGACACGGCCAAGGGCAGGTCGCTGAGGAACTCCAACGCGGCCAGCAGGACGTCCGGCCCCTTCTCTGGCGACAGCCGTCCCACCCATCCGACGTGGAATCGACCTTCAGGCACTGCGAGCATGTGGCGAGCGCGGTCACGCGGGAGTGGCGGGTCACCCTCAGGCCACGCGTTCGGAACGACGTGTAGGCGCTGGGCTGGCACGCCCGCGCGCGCGAGATCGGCGGCGAGGGGGCGCGAGACAGCCACGACGGCGTCGAAGCGCCGAAAGGCCCACCGTTGCAGCCACTCGTAGAAGCGGTTCTTGAGGTCGCCCCCCGCGAAGCCGTGTACCGTGGTCACCGTAGGAACGCCGAGGCGGCGAGCGGCACTGGCGTCGATCACGTCCGCGCGGTAGCCGTGCGTATGCACCACGTCCGGCCGGACTCGCCGGCAGATCTCGATCACCGCAGCCCACTCGCGGAGGTAAGCCCGCGGCCGAATGCGCACCGGGACAACATCGACGCCGGCCGCGATGAGGGGCGGTAAGAACGGATGGTCCTCGCGGCCGTTCGGGAGCACCGCGACCACGCTCACCCGGTGACCGGCCCGACGCTGCGCAGTGGCGAGCGCGTGAACGACTCGCTCGAGACCGCCTGCCTCGCACGGTGCTGCGATGTGGAGCACGCCGATGGCTCCGTCACGACTGAGCGGACCCACAGATCCGACCTCCCGAGCACAGCGGCTGCTCACCATGCGTCGTGCCAGTGACTCCATCGTCCACATCGTTTCACCAGTCGCCCCGTTACGGCTTGCCGTCATTCCTCCCCCATGTAGAGGCGCTCGTACTGCCGCACCATCCTGTCGAGGCCGAATCCCTGTTCTACCCGCTCCCTCGCGACCGCCCCATCCGCCTCGCGTCGGTCGCGATGCGCCAAGGCGTCACGCCATGCGGCCGCCAGTGCGGCGACGTCTCCGGGCCGCACGAGGCGGTGGCGCAGACGCTCTCCGAGGATTGCGGGAGACCCGCCGACTTCGGTCACGACCGGACACACGCCGGTACTCATCGCCTCCAGCAAGCCGAGCGAGGTCCCCTCGCTCCACGACGACAGCGTGAACACGTCCAACACGGCGTGGACGTTCTCGACGTCGCTCCGCCAGCCTGCCAAGCGCGCAGCGTCCCGCAGCCCATATCGCTCGATCAGCGCCTCCAGCCGCGCCCATTCCGGGCCGTCTCCGACCAGCACCAGAACGGGCGCCGGGCCCTCGGTCCAAGTCGCCCGGAGCTGGGCGAAGGCCTGGATCATGATCTCGTACGCCTTTACCGGATCGAGCCGACCCACGCTGCCGATCACCGGCGCCCCAGCCGGCACACCCAATTCCGCCCGGACGGACCCGTTGACCAGCCGCGGCCGGAAGCGACGGGTATCGACGCCGTTCACAACGACCCGGATGCGTGAGCGGTCGCGGACCACCGCACGCGCCAACTGGCCGCGGAGAGCGTCTGATACCGCCACCACCACGTCGGTGCGGCGGGCGGCAAGCCCGTCGCGAAACCGCGCGACCCAGGAATCGGGGTAATGACGCCCGTGCTCGGTGTGGACGAGACGCGGGACGCCGGCGTGCCGCGCCGCCAATGACGCCTTGTACCAGACGCCGCAATGGGTGTGCACGACATCCGGCGCGATCGCGCGGATTCTTCGGGCCAGCCCGACCGGCCACAGCATAGACAGGCGCGGAATGGCCTTGAATCGGTGCAGCTCCGCAACTGACTCGAGCCCCTGCGCAAAGCGGCCGAATCCACTCAGCGTCAGTATGTGACTCTCGAAACGGGCGCGGTCGATGAGTCGAACGATAGCCCCGACGAGTCGCTCCAGGCCGCCGTAGTCCAAGTCGTGAACCACATGCAGCACCTTGAGGCGTTGCTTCATGTGTGGCTGCTAACGGCGGTCGGCGGCGTCACGGGTACGCCTGCAAAGCCTGACGTCCGCAGCGCGAACCCATGGGCCGACAGCCCCGAAGGGATGTTGACCCGCGGCACGGCGTAGCGGTTCACGCGATTCGGCGTAAACCACCCCCCGTCAAGAGAGAGGGCCGCGACGTAGCCCGCCGCCGCCGCCGCCGCCTCGACCGACGGGCTCGCGAGACCATAGGGGTAGCTGAGCCACGCGACCACACTCGTGCACCGCCGACGCAGCCAGTCGAGCGGCCGGCTTAACTCTTCCTGGAGTTCGGCCGGCGAGAGACGAAGCAGGTTCGGATGCGTCCACGTGTGAGAAGCGAGCGTGATGCCCGGATGGCGGGTGGCTGTACGCAGCTCGCCCTCCGAAGCGACCAGCGCCCATTCCGGCACCGCGGCGAGTCGGAGCCCCTGCGCCTCAGCCCAGCGGCGGACGTCCCGGTCCTTTCCGCCCAGCTCTTGTAGGGCGCGCGTCCGCAGGACCGGATCCAAACCGCCGCCCTCGTCACGCGCCAGGGCGTCCCACCAGAAGGAACGTCCCCCCACGAAGGCAGGGACGACGAACAGCGTCGCCGGAACGCCCCGCCGTGCCAACTCCTCGACCCCGATCGCGATGGCTCCCTGGTATGCGTCGTCGAACGTGATCGCGACCCGCGGGCGGCGCCCCGATGGAGCGGGCGTCAGCACCTCCTCCAGCGGCACGATGGCATGCGTTCGCAAGAGTTGCTCGATCTGCCTCACAAACGTCCGGCGCGGGAGGTGCAGCGAGCGGTCTCCAAAGGACGAGCAATCGTCGGGCACGACGTTGTGGTAGGTCAACACGAGAGCATGGCGGAGCAGCGCGACTCGGCAAAGCGCAGCGGTGCCACTCCACACGAGTCCGGTCTCTACGAGCGCCTTGAGCGCAGCCCGCGTTCTCATCGAGCGTCCCGCGTCAACCTGCCAGCGGGACGCAAGAGGTCCGCCACCGCCTGCGGCGCCTGGACCGAGCGGGGAACCAGCCCGGCGGAAGCACGTACCGGTGCTCGCAGCGGAGACGCTACCCGAGCGAGTCCCAAACTCATACCGAGGAGCATGTACAAGTAGCCGGAATACGCCTGAGACAGGAAGACGGCGGTCACTGCGAACCCGACAAGGGATCCGGTCAGGGCCTGCGCCAGAAACGCTGCGTCTCCTGGTGGCCCCCGCCGCACTCTGGATAGCGCGCGGAAGGCACCCACGAGCAGCACGACGAACAGGATCAGCCCCAGGACGCCGAGCTCCGCGCCGATCTCGACGAAGGAGTTGTGCGCCGCGGACCACTTGAAGCCTCTCCCGTACTGCTGCACGCGGGCCTCGGGTGCGAGGGTGCCCTCCGCTATGGGGAAGGCACCAGCCCCAACGCCGAGCAGCGGATGGCTCACCATGTAACCAATTCCACGCTTCCACACTTCCAGTCGGCCCGACTCCGCCTGGCCGCTCCAGTTGTAATCGGTCGAGGGATGCAGCATCGTCCGCATCCGCTCGAAGTAGTTGTCACTCGTGACGGCGACGAGCAGGACCGCGATCAGCGCCACGGCTCCCACGCGCTTCGCCCTCGAGATTGCATGGAACCGCAGCAGCAGGTACGCCGCCACGGCCAGGAACCCAAGGAATCCACCTCTCGAACCCGTCTTGCCCAGCGTCATCATGAGGAACACCGTGGCCGCCGTCAGCAGCAAGCGGGCCACGAACCCAGCCGGCCGCCGCCAGAGCCATAGGACAAGCGGCAAGGTGGACACGATCAGCAAGGCCAGGTCGTTGGCATCGTAATAGGCCATGGCGAGCAGTCGACCTTCGCTCGTGAGTGGAGAGCGAGCGAGGATGACTGCGGAGAACACCGTCACTCCAGCGATCTGGAGCCAGGCGAGGCGCCGCAGGTCGGCCAACCCGCGAATGCTCGCGGCGACGAGGAGCAGCATCAAAGTGACGCTGCGCAGGTAGTCTTTGAGCAGAAATTCCAGGCTCAAACGGGGATACAGGCTCCCCGGAACGGAGAGCGTCACGAGCACCAGAAGACCGAGCGCCGCACGGACAACGGGCTCATTCAGACCGCTCAACCGCCGCCGGGGATCGCGGTCCAAAGCGAACAGGAGCAGCGCCCCCAACGCGGCAAGGAGCGGAAGACCGCGTACCGCGAGGATCGGAAACAGCTCGTGGACGCGCCAGACCTGCGTGAACACGAGAACCCCCAGCGCCACTTGCAAGCCATCCCACTGCAGCCGCTCTGGAGGCGGCGGCGCGACGAGGTGGTGGGCGTCGCGAGTGCCACGGCCTCGAGCGGTCATGTGCGACAACCACCACGGGGTCATCGCCTGCGTCCGCGCGAAGATGTCGCTGTGGAGAGAGCGAGGGCGAGGTTCACGACGACCGGAGGTGCAGACGCCATGCCGCTGTCAGGACAACCCGCGCGCCCATCCGTGCGTTGCGGCGACGCAACACCTGCGGCGCGTGCCCCATGACGGCAGCCTCGTCCCGGGCCTAAGTCCGGCTTGGAGCCTCGCTGCGGCGGCGATCAGGTGGGGGCGATGTGCACCGTGTCATTCGCCGGGGGACGCTTCCGTTTACGGGGAGGGTGTAGCCGCTCCGATCGGGTAGTTGGTCGCCTGCACGAACAGGGTGTAGACCGTCAGCGGGCCCAGCCCCCCGCTCAAGTAGGTTGCCCCATCCCAGAACAGCAGCCCGGCCGAGGAGCCGCCCGTGGTCCCCATGTAGCTCGCACAGGCCAGGTCCATGACCTTCGTGCCATTCACCCACACGGCGACCGTCCCGCAGCCCTGCGCGGTGTAGCGGTGGTAGCGATAGACCACATCGTACACGGTCCCCTCATTCAAGGACGGATACGTGCCCGGCCAGGGATTCGCGTGCCCGTTGTTCCGCCACATCTCGGCTTCGGAAAACATGCCGATGTTCCCATCAGAACACGGTGAGATCTCCGACATCACCCAGCCGTTGATGGCGCTCCCCGACTGGCCATAGACCGACTTGTGCGTCTTGAACTGCGAGCCGGAATTGGACGACCCGCAGGTCGTGCCCCCAATCGCCGCAGCCGCGCCCGGTGCCAGTACGAACCGCACCTGCTCAAACAGGTCCTGATCCAACGACGGGTCGTTGGGCGTGCCGACAAGCTTGCTGGTGCCAAACCACGTCTGCAGCGCCGCCGCACCGCCGGGCGCCGGAATGGTGCACTTCATGGAGTGGGCGCTGCCAGGATCCACGTACGCAGTGCTTGCCGCGCAACTGCCGCCGCCGTAGGCGTACACGTCCAGCGGGCCCGTCGTGCCATCGTTGAAATTCGTGCTGTAGTAGATCACCTGCCCCGGCGCGCTCGCCGTCACGCTGACCTGCGTCGTGCCGCTCTGCCCCTCGCTCGTCGCCGTGATCGTCGCCGCCCCGACCACCACGCCGCTCACGACGCCATTGTCGTTCACCGTCGCGACTGCGTTGCCGCTGCTCGACCAGGTCACGACCCGACCCGACAGCGGGGTGCCGGTCGCGTCCTTGGGGGTCGCGGTGAGCTGCCCCGTCCCACCCGCTGCCACCGTGGCGCTCGCTGGGCTCACGGTGACCGATGCCACGGGCACGGGTGGCGCACTCGATGTGATGCTGAAATTGCAGGCCGCGTGATTCCCGGCATCGGAGTACAGTGCCCAATTGGCGAGCGAGGTCGCCGTGCTCTGTTCGCTCCGGAATATTAAGCCGGTACCGATCGTGGCCTCCGTGCCCCCGGGCGCCGTCACGTAGGCCGCATAGATGTGCGTCGGGATGTCCACCGCGAGCCGGAAATGGTAGCTCGTGCCCGCAGTGTACGGGATGGCGGTCGCCGCGCCATACGCCCCCCCGTTGCGCGCATCGATGGTCCCCCTAACGTTGAAGCGCACAATGACGGCCAAGTCCGTGTACGCGGCGGTCGCGCCCAGCGACAGCCCGGTGATTCCATCGATAGCCGCACCGTTGGGTGTTGCGTCAAACTGCACCGTGAAGGACCCGGTCTGGGCAGTAAACGCGGTGTTCAGCCACGCGGGCGAGCTCGCGTTGCATCCCGGCGGAGGCGGTGCCGGCTGAACGGTAAGGACGGATGTAGCGCTCCGCCCGTCGCTGGTCGCCGTGATCAGGGCCGCGCCAGCCGCCACAGCGGTGACGAGCCCGCTCCCGCTCACCGTGGCCACCGCAGGAGCACTGCTCGCCCAAGTCACGACCCAGCCGCTCAACGCACTGCCCGCTGCATCCTCGGGCGTCGCGGTGAGCTGCCCCGTCCACCCTGCCTCGACCGAGACCGAGGCTGGCGATACTATCACGGACACCACAGACACCGAGGGAATGCCGGACCCGAGGCCGAAGTTGCAGAGCGTGAGGGTGCCACTGCTGGTGTACGACGCCCAGTTGGCCAGCGCCGTCGCCCCGCTCTGTTCGGTGCGGAACGCATAGCCGGTGCCGATCGGAAGTTCCGCCCCCCCGAACGGCGTCACGTAGGCCGCATAGGTGCGACTGGCCACGTCGACCACGAGCCGGAAGTGGTAGCTCGTCCCCGCAGTGTACGGAATGGCGGTCATCGCCGCATACGCCCCACCGTTGCGCGCATCGATCTGGCCGGCCACGTTGAAGCGCACAATGGCGGCTAAGTCCGTGTACGCGCCGGCCGCCCCCGCCGCCAGCCCGATGACCCCATCGATGGCCGCGCCGTTCGGAGTACCGTCAAACTGCACCGTGAAAGACCCGGTCTGTGGGGCAAACGCACTGTTCAGCCACACGGCCGCACTCTGCTGGCAGACTGGTTGCGAGGAGGTCAACAGGAGCCTGGGGGGGCCACTAATGGATTGGTCTGGCGAGCAGGCGAGCACCGCCGCCGCAAGACCGAATACAGCGTCTCTCATCAGGGCCAGGCGCTTGGAGAGCTTGTGCTTGAACGGCACGATCCAATTTCCTCAGAGAGTGCTGAGTGTTGTTGTCAGCGAGATTTGTCGGTCGTCGTTGATCGGCTTACGGCGAAGGGGTGGCCGCTCCGATCGGGTAGTTGGTCGCCTGCACGAACAGGGTGTAGACCGTCAGCGGGCCCAGCCCCCCGCTCAAGTAGGTTGCCCCATCCCAGAACAGCAGCCCGGCCGAGGAGCCGCCCGTGGTCCCCATGTAGCTCGCACAGGCCAGGTCCATGACCTTCGTGCCATTCACCCACACGGCGACCGTCCCGCAGCCCTGCGCGGTGTAGCGGTGGTAGCGATAGACCACATCGTACACGGTCCCCTCATTCAAGGACGGATACGTGCCCGGCCAGGGATTCGCGTGCCCGTTGTTCCGCCACATCTCGGCTTCGGAAAACATGCCGATGTTCCCATCAGAACACGGTGAGATCTCCGACATCACCCAGCCGTTGATGGCGCTCCCCGACTGGCCATAGACCGACTTGTGCGTCTTGAACTGCGAGCCGGAATTGGACGACCCGCAGGTCGTGCCCCCAATCGCCGCAGCCGCGCCCGGTGCCAGTACGAACCGCACCTGCTCAAACAGGTCCTGATCCAACGACGGGTCGTTGGGCGTGCCGACAAGCTTGCTGGTGCCAAACCACGTCTGCAGCGCCGCCGCACCGCCGGGCGCCGGAATGGTGCACTTCATGGAGTGGGCGCTGCCAGGATCCACGTACGCAGTGCTTGCCGCGCAACTGCCGCCGCCGTAGGCGTACACGTCCAGCGGGCCCGTCGTGCCATCGTTGAAATTCGTGCTGTAGTAGATCACCTGCCCCGGCGCGCTCGCCGTCACGCTGACCTGCGTCGTGCCGCTCTGCCCCTCGCTCGTCGCCGTGATCGTCGCCGCCCCGACCACCACGCCCGTCACGAGGCCGCCCGTCGACACGGCCGCTACCCCTGGGGCGCTCGACACCCAGCTGATCACCCGCCCGCTGAGCACGGTTCCGCTCGCATCCTTCAGCGTCGCCGTCAGCTGGACCAGCTGACCCACCCGGATGCTCGCCGAGGCCGGGCTCACAGTCACGGACGCCACGGGCACGAGATTCACCGTGACCGCCGCCGTGCCGCGCTGCCCCTCACTCGTCGCCGTGATCGTCGCCGCACTCGCCGCAACGCCCGTCACGAGCCCCGTGGAGGACACGGTCGCCACCGCCGGGGTGCCGGACGCCCAGGTGACGGACCGACCCGAGAGCACATTGCCCGCTGCGTCCTTCAGAGTCGTCGTGAGCTGCACGGTCGCCCCCACGAGCACGACGGCGGTGGCGGGGCTGACCGTCACCGACGCCACCGGGACGATCGCCACGGTGACGCTCGCCGTGCCGCTCTTCCCTTCACTCGTCGCCGTGATCGTCGCCGACCCCGCCGCCACGCCCGTCACGAGCCCCGCGGCCGACACCGTCGCGATCGCCGTATTCGAGCTCGTCCAACTGATCACCCGCCCGCTGAGCACGCTGCCCGCCGCGTCCTTAGTCACGGCGCTGAGTTGCGTCGTGGCCCCCACGAAGACGTTCGCCGTGGCCGGGCTGACCGTGACCGAGGCCACCGGCACGCTGGACACCGTGACTGCTGCCGTGCCAGCCTGCCCCTCGCTCGTGGCCGTGATCGTCACCGCCCCGACGGCGACACCCGTGACCAGGCCGCTCGCCGAAACCGTGCCGACGGCGCCGTTGCCCGTCGTCCAGGTCAGCGCTCGGCCGCTAAGGACGTTGCCGCTCGCGTCCTTCAGAGTCGCCGTGAGCTGCACCGTGCCGCCCGCATACATGTTGGGGGCGGTGGGGCTGACCGTCACCGACGCCACCGGGACGTTCGCTACGGTGACGCTCGCCGTGCCGCTCTGCCCTTCGCTCGTCGCCGTGATCATCGCCGACCCCGCCGCCACGCCCGTCACGAGCCCCGCGGCCGACACCGTCGCGATCGCCGTATTCGAGCTCGTCCACGCGACCGCACGCCCGGTCAGCACGTTCCCCGCCGCATCTTTCAGCGTGGCGCTGAGCTGCGTCGTGGCCCCCGCGAAGACATTCGCCGTGGCCGGGCTGACCGTGACCGAGGCCACCGGCACGCTGGACACCGTCACTGCTGCCGTGCCGCTCTGCCCCTCGCTCGTCGCCGTGATCGTCACCGCCCCGACCGCCCCCCCCGTCACGAGCCCCGCGGCCGACACCGTCGCGATCGCCACATTCGAGCTCGTCCAACTGATCACCCGTCCGCTGAGCATGCTGCCCGCCGCGTCCTTGAGGATCGCCGTGAGCTGCACCGTGCCGCCGACGTACATGTTGGGCGCGGTGGGGCTGACCGTCACCGACGCCACCGGGACGATCGCCACGGTGACGCTCGCCGTGCCGCTCTGCCCCTCGCTCGTCGCCGTGATCGTCGCCGACCCCACTGCGACGCCCGTCACCAGGCCGCTCGCCGAGACCGTGGCTATAGTGGTGCTACTCGTCGTCCAGGTCACCGTCCGGCCGGTCAGCACGTTCCCGTTCGCGTCTTTGACCACCGCGCCGAGCTGCTGCGCCGAGCCTACTGAGATGGTCGCCGCCGCCGGGCTCACCGCGACCGAGGCCACCGAGAGGTCACTGACCGCGAGGATCGCCGTGCCCGTGATGCCGTTGGCCGCCGCGGTCACAACGTACCCACCCGGAACTGAGCCGGCCCCGTACAAGCCGGAGGACGAGATCGTGCCGCCCTGGGCGCTCCACGTCACATTCACCGCGACCGAGTCCCCGTTGTTCAGCCGCCCATAGGCGACGAACTGCTGCGCGCCGCCCGTCCCCAGGCTCACGCTGCGGGGCGCGACGGCGACTTGCGCCAATTGGGGGTTGGAGCGGACATGCACGACGGAATGACCGCGGGCGACGCCCTGGGGTGTCCCGCTGCTGCTAGCCGTCCCCGAGGCCTGGAGCACGGTGGCGGTCACCTCATAGTCGCCCTGGAAGGGCGTGGCAGTGTACAGGCCGCTCGACGAGATGGCGCCGTCCGTGGTGCTCCACAACATGGCGATGGAAACGCTGTCCCCAGCTTCGGTCCGGCCAAACACGCGAAACTGTTCGGTCTGCGAGGGTTCCAGCGTGACGGTGTCGGGAACGGTGACGACCTGCACTACGGAGTTGCTCGGCAGGGTAGGATCGGTAATCCCTCGTCTATCCTGCAGCTGGCACGCGGCAAGAACCGCGGCCGCCGCAGGGACGAGCGACGCCTTCATGAGTGCCAGGCGCTTCGACAGCTTAAACGTGAACGGCATCAGTCCTGCTCCTGGATATAAAAAGGCCGCCAGCTTCGACTCACGGTCGATTCGCTGGCGGCCCGGCGGACATGGCGACCAAGGTCGCGTTAGTCCCGTAGCTCTGCGTCACCGCCTTTCGACGGCTTTGCTCTGAGCAGCGACTTCACATTGTTCGGCGGGGGCGCCCGCGGTACTCGTTTGGAGCGGTCGAGCAACCGTACCCGTGCTGCCCTGCTCCAACGGGTGCCGCACCTTAGCAACGCCTAAAAGGCGACGCAAGTCAGGATTGACCTGACAGGGCTAAGTACCAACGGGAGCACAGGATGCATCGAATGGTTGCGCAGTGCAGCTCGGTTAGATACAGCGGTTCGGATGGACGCTACGATACTGGCCGGGACGCGCTACAAATCCTTGGGCCGTGTCGCGACCGCGCAGGTCGTGTCACAGAATGGAACAGCAGCCCTCTTCGGTGCCTATGGGAATTCGCGATCCCTACGGGTGGGACGTGGCGACGTGGGGCCGCGGACGTTCCGCCCCACGCCTTAACACCCAATCCGCTGTACGGACACTACAAGGTTGTCGAAGTAGCGCTCCTGGGCCACGGGCGACCCCGTGTTCCAGTAGTTCTCGAAGAAGACGGTGTTGATGCCATACTCGCCGAAGCCTCCGAGCCAATTGAGTCCTGTCTCCTGGGCCTCCAAGTTGTCGTTGATCCAGAACTCGAAAACGCCGTTGGACAGCCCGGTGTCGTTCAACCGCGCGTGCGCCTCCACGCAATACCACTGGCCTACATGGCTCGCGTCGAAAAGCGGGGTCACGCCCGGCTTCCTTCCGAGCCAGTGGAAGTGCGCGAAATCGTTGTACCGCGTGGTCTGGAGGTTCCCCAGCGCATCGGTGCCGGACACGGGGTCCAGCTGGAGAGCGTTCGTGTCGGGAGAATCGCCGCCCCACAGATGGGCAACCATGGCCTCCACCCACTCGGACGTCACAATGCTGCTTGCCCGTGTGAGTTTGTAGCCTGCGCCGCCCACCCACCTCGCCGGATTCCGGACGTACATCCGCCAGTACACCTCCCGGTAGATCGCCGTCCCCGCGTCCACCGTCCGGAAGTAGCGTCCGGGCACCCTCCCCATGGCGAGGTGCAGCGCGCCCGCCGAGACCTGCCCCCTAGCGAACTGCGCCCGCATGCCGTAGGAGCCGTCCCGACCTGCCCCTTTCACCCGCACAAATGCGCCATCGGGGTTGTCGTACTCGAAGTACTGGCTCAACCGATCCTGCTCGAAGTCGTCACACCAGATCCACCCCCGCCGTGGCGCCGCACACTCGTCGACACTCGCGGCAGCCGCGAGCGTGACCACGGTGCCACTGTGCCACTCGCTCGTCGCGGGGAAGGTGGCCGAGCGCATTGGGACCGTCGTGACGACGCCGCGTGAGGAGATCGTGCCGGTCGCTCCCGCCACCACGCTTGCAGCAGCCAAGCTGATCAGGAATCGCATCGACCAGTCGGCTACCACGGCCGCCGCACGCCGAACTCCGCCGTCAGCTCGTCGATCACGCGCTCCATTGCCTCGTCCCGTGGGATGCCGTCGCGGCCGTAGGCCGCGGCGTAACACGCCCGGATCTCCCCTGGGTAGCGGATCGGGTCCCCCCCCTCCACTGGGGGAGCGGTCCGCACCCAGTCGAGTAGCCCCCCGACGCGCTGGAGAAACGTCTGGCGCGGCATGAATCGCTCCGGATCGACGGCGACAAAGACATGGCCGGCGTCGATCGAGCGATCCCAGGTGCTGAACAGCGAGCCGACGTCGCGTCCGACCCCGGCCCCGGCCAGGACGCCACTCAGGATTTCGACCATCAGCCCGAGGCCGAAACCCTTGGGCCCGGCGGCGGGCAGGAGGCAGCCGCCAGCGGCTGCTTCCGGGTCGTCCGTCGGTTTCCCCGCGGCGTCGAGTGCGGACCCCGCCGGCAATCGACCGCCGGCGCCATGGATGGTGCGCACGTCGGAGCCAGCGAGCGTGCTAGTGGCGAGGTCGACGAGCAGCGGGCCTCCCGACGGCGTCGGGCATCCGAATGCAAGGGGGTTCGTTCCGAGCACCGCTCGAGTACCGCCAAACGGCGCGACCTTCGGGAAGGCATTGCTGCACGTGAAGCCAACGTACCCGGCGTCCGCTGCGAGGGCGCAGTAGTAGCCTGCGGCCCCGTAGTGCAGGCTACGCCGCACGGCGACGAGGCCGATCCCCTCGGCGCCCGCGAGCTCGAGTGCCCGTGCCATGCCGAGCCGGCCGGCGACGTGGCCGAAGCCGTACGCCGCATCCAGGCAATGCGCCGCCGGGGCGACTGCCGTCCACGCCATCGCTGCGGGAGAGCGAATCAGCTTCCGGGCGAGGCGGCGCGCCAGGATCGGGAGCCGCAGCAGGCCCTGCGCGGGCCGCGCGCGCAGATCCGCCCACACCAGCCCGTCGGCGACGGCGTCCGCGTCACCCGGCGCGGCGCCCGCCGCCGTGAGCACCTCCCGCACGAACCGCCGATGCGCCTCAGGCGCGATGGTCGCCGTCACGGAGTCCTCGAGGCAGGCCGGACCGTCGCCGTGCGAACACACCCCACAGCCGCCGGCGGACCTGGTCGCGCAGGTACCACGACGCGAGGACCGTCGCCGGCCACGGATCGCTCCAGCGAAAGTAGAGGAAGTGCTGCCAGTGGAGCAGGCTGCGTAGCCACCGCGTCCAGGACAGCTCACCCCGCCCGCGCGCCTCCCGAAACGCGTAAAAGTCCTCGCGCAGAACGAGGAACCGCACGCCCCGTCGGTACTCTCCAACCGTGGGGAGGGGCCGGTCAGTCAGCCGATTGTAGACGAGGAGCGACAGGTCGATCCCGCAGATCTGGACCATCTCGTGCAACAGCGTGAAGCGCGGATTGCACTCGATCAGCTTCAGCTCGTTGTCCCTGGGATCCCGCTTGAACTCGACGTTGCCGAATCCGGACAGGCCGACGCCCTGGAAGAACCTGAGGCCCAGCCGTGCGACCTCAGGGTTCCAGTCCGAAATGTGGTAGGTCCCGGTCCCGAACCCGTTGGGGTACTGGCGCAGCTTCCTCTTGGTGAAGTGGAACAGCGGTTTCAGCCGGTCGTCGAGGTACGTGTAGTAACTGCAAAACCGGTCGTCCCCACCGGGAATGATTTCCGTCACCAGCATGTCGAGTCCGTGCGCCTGCACCTGCTCGAACACCGAGCACAAGTGCTCCCGGCTCGTGACCACAAACAGCTTCGCTTTGAAGAACCTCTGGAGCCGGTGTGAGTATCGCGGCTTCAACGCGCACGGGTAGCCCACCCGCTCCGCGGCGGCGAGTGCCTCCGGTAGGGTGCGAGCGGGACAGGCGGCCGGGGCGGGCACGCCCACCCGGGCCGCCAGCGCGTAGGTGGACGCTTTGTCCAGCATGGCGAGGAGAATTTCGTCGTTGCCCTCGATCAGCCGGAACCGCGCCGCGAGCCGCGTGCGGTTGCGGGCGGTGAGCTCGACGCCGTCGTCCCCGCAGGGCAGCAGCACGGCGCCCTCGAGCGCAGCACCGCCGCCTCCCAGCAGCCACTCCATCCAAGCTCCCTGGGGATCTCCGTTCTCGCGCACGGAGATCCAGCGACTGTAGCGCGAGTAGCGGATGGGCGCGGTCGAGGGGGCGAGCGCATACACGGCGATCCCGCGACGCCGAAGGGTCCACGCCACCGACAAGGCGTTCGCCGTGCCTCCCAGCAGGATGACCGGCGGTAGCACGCTCGCGCCCTTAGTCCCCACACTACGCTTTAAAGAATATCGTTGAATATCTTCGGTGCCATTCCTTGCGAACAGTCATGAACGGCTCTAGCGCGCTGTAATTCCACGGCCACCCATCGCTATACGCGTTCAATTCCCTGTAGATCTCCTCCAACTTGTATCCGGATGGGATGAGACCATGCTTCCGCGTCTGCTCCTGAAGAATATGCAGGTCCATGCCGGCGACAAACAGCACGGCTCTAGGATTCAAAAGGAGGCAAATATTTCTAAACGCCCTTTTCGCATTGTGCGCTGCTAGATGAATGAGCACATGCTGGGCATAGACAATGTCCGCTGAGCCAATGCGTTCCTTCAAGTTCGGGTCTAGAGCATCAGCGAGACCAAAACGAACATGATTCCTCACATCACGCTTGACGACATAACAGCCATCTTCGATATCAAACGTTACGCCAACGAAATTCGCGGTTACCGTTGTGCTTCCTGACAGGTCCGTACGAAATACCTCCTCCGGCGTATAACGACCATTGCGGGCTTTCTCGATACACTCCCGGTCAATGTCATAAGCACGCACAGTAAAGACGAGATCGGGGTGCCGCTGTCGTAACACAGACGCTATCGAATAGGCCTCCGCTCCCGTGGAACATCCGATGACGGCAATATCCAAAGGCTTCGCGCTGGCGTTTTGCGTTAGGAAATCCAACACCGGCCCGGATAGTGCCTCAAACTGGGTGGGCAGCCTGAGAAAACAGGTAAAGTGACAGTTCCGCCGGGGACTGAGGGCCAAGGTGAGCCGATGCCTACGGACCTTCCACCAGGGTGTCTGGATGAGGGCCCTAATTCCAGGCAGTTGCTTGAGCGACCTGTATAGGCGTTGTGTCATTGCTGCTTCGTCTTTCATGACGGGAGCGCGACGCTGCGGCCCCTCAATCGGGATCGACCACTTCGCACCCTCCCTGGGTCAAGAGGGCGTCCACCCAGGCGTTAGAGAACTCGCCTCGCGCGACAGCCGCCACATAGTTGGCTTCGGTCTCCCGACGCATCCGCAGGCGCTCGAGCAGGCTGGCGGCGGCATCTTGGGGAATGACCACGACGCCGTTCTCGTCCCCCACGATGATGTCGCCGGGGTGAACCACGATACCGCCGCACTGAACCGGGAAGTTGACTTCCCCGGGGCCGCGGTGGAGCGGGCCGATCGGTGTCACGCCGCGCGCGTAGACCGGGAAGTCGAGAGCGACAATTCCGGGGATGTCGCGCACGTAGCCATCCACCACGAAGCCGGTGATCTTGCGATGCCGCGCCTTGGTGCTGACCAAGTCCCCGAGCACCGCGTTCATCGCGGACCCACCCGCATCGACCACGAGGATGTCGTTCGGCGCGGCGAGATCGAGGGCCTTGTGCACCATCAGGTTGTCGCCGGGAAACACTTTGACGGTGCAGGCGGGGCCGAGGATCCGGAGGTGGGGAGCGGTGACGTTTCGGATCGCGGTGCACATCGTGTACAGGCGATTCATCAGATCTGAAATCATGGGCGTCTCGAACTCCCGGAACCCCGCCACCAACGCGGGATCGGGGCGGCCGATATGGCGCCGCATCCGGAACCCGGGACCCGGATTCAACTCCGACGTCATCGGCTTGCTCACCATGGCTCCTACCTCCCGTCGGCCCCCGCCGCGCCGCTGCGCTTCCTCGGTCGGAACCACGTGCCACGTTGACATTCGATGGTTACCTCGCGCTGTGGGGCCCGTGGGAAGGAACGGATCGCAAAGGGTGGCAAGGACGATGCCAGCGCGCAGAGAGAAGGACTGCGCGGGCTAGGTGGCACCGGCCTGATCCGCAGGATGACACGCATGCTCGCGCTCAGGTGATCGATAATGAACCCAACCATCCGCTCTCCCTCCCCATGGAATCTGTGGCGCTCGCGCAACACCAGGATGTCAGGCCTGGGCAGATGGGCTCGGACTTCTGCCGCACAATCCTTGCAAGAGCGAGGGGATGCCCGTAGCCACAGGGCATCCCGGCCCCCGCGTGCAGTGTTGCTATCGTGCAGAGTGAGAGCGCTACGATGAGTGTCGACCCACGGTTACAAGCAGTCTTCGAGGCGGTATTTGGGCGGGAGGCCTCTCAGCTCTCTGAGCAAGACTCCCCAGCCACGATCGAGAGCTGGGATTCTCTCAACCACGTGTATCTCGTCCTGGCATTGGAGGCCGAGTTCGGCGTTCAATTCGACGCAGAGGAGATCGCGAATCTGATCTCAGTCGGCGCGATTCAGAGGCGGCTGGAAAGCGCTTCGGGCAGCTCGCCGGCGAGAGCTGCGTCATGACCGTGATGGTGAGGCGGTTCAAGACCGCCGACGTGCCGGCCATCGAACGCCTCAATGTGCGGCTTGCCACAGCGGGGCTGCCCCACCGGGTAGGTCATGAGGATTCCCGCCGCAGCGAGGAGCGACGCCTCGACAAGGAGTCCATCGTCCAACGTCTCTACGTGGCGGCCGCGGGTGAGGAAATCCGTGGCGGCATCTGGCTCAGGGAGCAGCTGTTTTGGTCAGCAGGGCGCTCGGTACGCGTCGGCTGGACCGTCTACCCGGTCGCCGAGAGCCTCATAGACGGGAAGGCGGCAGGCGTACCGGCAAGTCTGTTGTTCAGTCTGCTTCGGCAGCAGCCATACCTCATGGCATTGGGGATGGGCGGGCACGCTGGCCCGTTTGCCAAGATACTTGCCGCCGCGCGTTGGGCCGGCTCCTCGCTCCCCTTCTTTTTCCACCTGCGTCATCCGTCCCGGGTGCTTCGTCACCTGGCGTACGCCCGAACGACTCGCTTGCGACGAACGGTCGCTGATTGCCTCGCCGCGAGCGGTGTTGCGTGGACCGCCAACAAGCTACTGGCGGGCGTCCGCGCCGCGATGAGAGGGGGACGGGCGCGCCAATTCACATACGCGGTGGTGGACCGCTTCGACTCTTGGGCGGATGAGCACTGGGAGCGGTGTCGTGACTCCTACGGTTTCATCGCCGCTCGCGACAGCCGGGCGCTCAACGCGCTGTACCCCGAAGGCTTCAGGTGTCTGACACGACTACGAGTCCAGCACAGTGGTCGCGACGTGGGGTGGATCTGCGCCCGATCCATCAATGCCCTCGGGACCCGATTGGAGCGACACTTCGGCGGCCTCCGGGTAGGGATCCTCACTGACGGTCTAGCGCAGCCTGGTGATGCGACCGGCGTGATGGAGGCTGGATTCCGTTACCTCGTCGACGAGGACGTCGATCTGATCGTGACGTACCAGTCGCATCCGGCGTGGTGCGCGGCGGCCTCTGACATTGGCCTGATGCGAGGGCCAAGTAACTGTGCGTTCTATCGGTCTCCTGCGGTTGAAGCCCTACTTACAAGAGCGGCTGCGGACAATCGCCATTGCCATCTCACGCGTAGCGACGGCGACGGCCCGGAGCCAGTCTGATGCTCGCGTCGGAAGCGGCTTCCGATTTGGCGATCCTCAATGGCACCCTGCACCATATCGGGGTGGCGACTCCGAATGCGCTACTGGATTCGAAGGAATGGCAGCTGACGTTCGGTCTCACGGCGGTATCCGACATCATTTACGACCCGATACAAAAAGTGAGAGTGCTGTTTCTGTCCGACGGCAGGAAGAATGGAACTCTGATCGAGCTGGTGGAGCCAGCCTCCGAGGACTCTCCGGTGGGGGCGTTTCTCAAGACGAAAAACCGCTTCTATCACGTGTGCTACGAGGTCGATGATCTCGAGCGAGCGCTGCGGCACGTCCGCGCCCAGGGCACTCTCGTTCTCGAACAGCCGATGACCGCCGTCGCGTATGCGGGCCGCCGCATCGCTTGGTGCTGCACGCGGGCGGGGAACTTCGTAGAGCTGCTCGAACGAGGAGTGCCACCTCGCGCAAGCGCCGACCCCGGACCCCTCGTGCCATGACCTTCCTCGAGGCCCGTCAGATCGTATCGACCTTCCAGCGCGGTGACCCGCTACCCTTCCTGCTGGCCATGTCGGGTACCGCCGATCCGCTCGACCTGTTCGTGCGGGCAGCGGCCGCGAAGCGCGGGCGCGCCGCCGAGATGCGGGCACTGCCCTTCAACACCCTTGGCCAAGCGCTGCGCGCCGCTCCAAGGCCGGAAGAACGCGAGGTCTTCCTCCTGCTGCCGTGGGACTTCGCGCCCGAGGCCGACTGGCGCTCCGGCATTCCGGCAAATCCCTCGAGCGCCGCGGAGCTTCGAAGTGGCGCGCAGCGCACGGCAGACCTGCTGGTCGCCCGCCGCGCGGGCCGTGTGCTGTACGTACCGGCCCCCCTCCCGCCGATGTTGTCGGATCCCGCGGAGAACGCCTCATTCGCACACTGGCTTCTCAGTCTCGTCTGGTCGCTGAATGGGCGGGTGCTACCGCGCGACGCATTCTCACTCGGGATCTATCTGGCAGCTGGCTGCCCGATCGGGGGGGCCTGGCTCGGCAGAATCGCGGAAGCCGTCGTCGACCTGGCCCTCTCAGAGGTCGCCGCGAGCTCTCGAGTCCTGGTCACCGATCTTGATAACGTGCTCTGGGGAGGGGTCATCGCAGAGGACGGAATGGAAGGCATTGCCTTCGCCCCCGAGGGAGGCGGCTACCGGCATTTCATTTTTCAGAGTCTGCTCGCGAGACTCAAGCGCGAGGGCGTGCTCTTGTGCGCCGTGAGCCGGAACGACGGGGAAGTGGCCAGAGAGCCGCTCCGCAGCGGCCGGATGCTGCTCGGGGAGAACGACTTCGTCGCCGTACTCGCGAGCTACCACGCGAAGTCGGCCCAGATCAAGCAGCTCGCAAACCAGTTGAACCTCGGGCTCGACTCCTTCGTGTTCGTGGACGACAACCCCGTGGAACTAACGGAGGTCTCCCTCGCGCTGCCCGACGTGCGGTGCGTGAGGTTCCCGCAACACGACGACGACCTGGCCGCCTTCCTTAACGAAGTCTCGAGCCTGTTCTCTCGCCGCGCGACGACCTCCGAGGACCGCGAGCGGACGGAGATGTACCGGCGTCGTCTCGAGGGGATGGTGCCGAGCGACCTCCAGGGCGCCGACCTGACGCGCTTCCTCCAGGACCTGAAGATGACCCTGACGATCCACGACCGGGCGTGTGGGGACCGCACCCGAGCCGTGCAGCTGATCACCAAGACCAACCAGTTCAACCTCAACGGCAGGCGCCTCACAGACGCCGAGGTCGGCGCGATTCTCGATGCGGGCGGTCGCCTCTTCGGTGCAACCCTGACCGACCGCACCGGCAGCCACGGTGAGGTCCTGGCTTGCCTGGTGGCGCCGGACAGCACAATCACCTCGTTCGTCATGTCGTGTCGCGTGTTCCAGCGCCGCGTCGAGTACGCGTTTCTGGCTTGGCTGGCTGCCCGGCCCAGCCCGCCCATCGGCATGCACTGGGCGAAGACCGCCCGTAATGCGCCGTTCCAGCAGTTCCTGTGCGAGGTCGCGGGTCCGACGGATGGCAACGGTTTGGTGCGTCTGGACCCAGCAACCCTCAGAGCGCGTTACGCGCGAGACCTGGAGCTATTCACCGTTTCTGAGGGGTGAGCGACCCGCAATGACCCCGTGCCTGCGGTTCCCAGGAGACGCGCGCTTCGCGTTCACGATCATAGACGATACCGACGATGGGACGGTGGACAACGTCAGACCCATCTATCGGCTGTTGGAATCATTGGGGCTGCGGACCACGAAGACCGTCTGGCCGGTGCGCTGCCCAGAGGGGAGCGAGGACTTCTGGCTCTCCGAGACGATGGACGATGCGCGCTACCGCGACTTTGTGGTCGACCTGCAGGCCCGCGGATTCGAGATGGCCTTCCACGGCGCAACGATGGAGACGAGCCCGCGCGAGCGGACGGTGCGGGCGTTGGAGTCTTTCCACCGCGTGTTCGGGGCGCCGCCGCGGATACACGCCAACCACGCGTTCAACCGCGACAATTTGTACTGGGGGGCTGCGCGCGTCGACGATCCGCTGCTGAGACGGCTCTATCGCTTCCTTTCCCCGCACGCGCCGGACTTCTACCAGGGGCACTGCCCCGGGTCGCCCTACTGGTGGGGCGATCTCTGCGTCGCGCAGGTCGAGTACGTGCGCAACTTGACCTTTTCGGAGATCAATGTGCTGCGCGTCAATCCCTCGATGCCCTACCGGGACTCGAAACGACCCTTTGTGCGCTGGTGGTTCTCCGCCGCGGATGCCGACGATGTCGACGAGTTCAACACCCTGCTCCGGCCTGAGCACCAGCAGCAGCTGGAGGAGGAAGGGGGCGTCTGCATCGTGGCCACGCACTTCGGGAAGGGGTTCGCCCGAGACGGCAAGCCACACCCCCACACCCGGCGTCTTCTCGAGTTGCTCGCCGCTCGGAACGGCTGGTTCCCGCCCGTGGGAGAGCTGCTGGACTGGCTGCGTGCGCGACGCGAGAGTGAGTGCCTCGCGGCAGCCGAATGGCGCCAGATGCAGTGGCGGTGGGCGTGGGACCTCCTGGCGCGCCGGGCACGCGCGCTAGCGCACCAGAGTCAGCGGCGGGCCAGGATGCTGTGGCGCGGCGGCTTGTCGCCAAACTTGCGCTCGACGTGGCGCTAACGCGTCGCCGCACCGGCCCGGACGCAGTCTTCGAGCGCATCGAACAGCACTCGAGCCTGCGCGCGCCGACTGAAGCGACCATCGGCGGCGACGCGGCGAGGGCGCACCCCAGTGGCGAACTGCGAGTAGCGCGTCCGCAGAACGTGTGAGATCCGGTCCACATCCTCCGGCTCCACGACATCCGCGGCCGTCCCCCGCAGCAGCAGCTCGCTCGCGCTGTCGCGCGTGGCCAGCACCAGCAGCCAGGCGTCGAACTGCATGTACTCGAAGAGCTTCGAGGGAATACACACCGCAATATCCTGAGGCAGGCTCAGCAACATCGTAGCCTGGGCGAGCACGGCCAACGCCTCCCGACGCGGCAACGCCGCGCGCGTCCGTAGGTATCCTGCAAGGCCCTCCTCCTGGGCGATCACATCGAGCGGTACGCCGCCGAAGCTGTCCACGGACCCGATGAAGTCGAACCCGAACTGATCGGCCGTGAGTCCCAGCTCGCGCACCACGCGAGCGGCCGCGCGGAACACGATCCGAGGATTGCGGTCGATGTAGATCGAACCGGCGTAAGCGATAGTGAAGCGACGAGTCGCAGGCACGCTGGGCATCTGCTCTTCGTCGCACCCGTTCAAGACCGCGATGATACGACCCCGGACCGTCGGGTAGAGCCTCTGCATCGCGACACGCAGCGGCTCGGTATTCGCCACGACGAGGGCGGCACGCTCGACAGCGCTGCGCTCGTACCGTGCCGCCAGCCAGAACCAGGCGGGACTCGCCACCGAGACAGGTAGTCCCGGGACTAAGCTCCACGGGTCACGCATATCCATGACGTGCGGCAACCCTGTCTCCCTTGACACCAGCCGTCCGGCCTGATGGACCATATGCGGGGGACCGCTCGTCACGATCGCCTCATGCACGCCGGGCTGAGCGAGCCGCAACGCGGTCAGGCCCGCGGCCCGGCTCCAGACGCCCTCGCGGGCGAAGTCGAGCCACGCCTGGAAGGCGCGCACGTAGTCCCGAACGGCGGTCGCGCGCCAGCGCACCTGCTGGCGCCGCACGAGTCCGGCCAGGGCCCAGACGTCGGCCGCGGAGGGGGCATCGTCACGCCGGTGGTGGGCCTGCCGGCGCGCGGCTGGCCGGAGGCGGCGGTAGGACCGCGAGAGGAGTCGCACCACTCGCTCTGCCGGGTGCACGCGCGCGGGCACGCCGAAGACGCGGATCCCGGCGGGCAGGGCTGCCAGCCGACTCCAGTCTGCGGCCGGGAGAGAAGCGGGATCGAGCGTGACCACATCCAGGCCCCAGCCCCGCTCGACGGCGCAGGCGGCGAGCTTTTCCCACCGCAGCGCCCCAGCCGCCTGCCCCGGTGGGAAGTGATAACTCACGAGGAGCAGGCGACGACGCAGCTCCAGGACCGCGCCTTCTCGCGACCGGATCGGCTGAGGGAGTGTCGCTGTCACGGCCTCATCCGCGGTGCGAATCCCAAAGGGTCATGTGCCGGACCAAGGATCGCGCCCCGCGAGCACCTGCCGCTCATAACAAAACACTCCTCTCTCTGCCAACGCGAAGGTAGCGTCGTAAACGTCGCGTGCCCGTAGCAGGATGAGACCGAGGCGGCCCACGCGCCACTCCCGCCACTGCTTCCGTCGCTGGAGCTCCGACGCGAGGGGATTGAGATCCCGGTGACCGGCGAGGCGCAGCGAGAAGAGTCGCATCCTAGAGACCCCTACCGCACCGGCCTCGTCCTTCCAGCGCAGCGCATATCCTTCCGGGGCGAACACCGGAAATGGCATCCGTGGCTCGAGTTCCTCCTCCACGAAATGGAAGAACGTCATGGTGCTGACCGGGACTCCGGCGAACAAGATCTTCCCGTCGTACTCCAGCAGCCTGCCGTAGGGCGTGGGCCGACCACAAGGGGTCTCGGCCACGTGGTGTCCGGCGACGATCGCGTCAACGTTGTTCCCCCACACCGCCACGGAATGCGTCGGGTGCAGGCTGCGAACGACCTCGGGGCCGCGCCGGAATACCTCAGTGATGAACCCCATCCTCGAAGGGGTCCGCCGCACGTCAAAAACCAGGTCTCGCGAGGTGTATTCGATGGCGCTACCTGTGAACGGAAGCGTCGGCATCATGAGCGTGCCGCGCGGCCCTAAGACGTCCTGCAGTGCCCGAATGACCTCGACAGGACCGCCCCGGAACCCGAGGAATCGGTCAAACGAGCTGTGTACCATCAGGACGTCGCCGGGTACGACACCCAAGTGCTGCAGCGCGTTGCGGAGATCCGCGGCGGTGAACGGCCAGAACGTTCGCACATAGGCGCGCTGCAGCCGCTTGAGGCCCATTTTCGCCCCGGCTGGGAGCACGCGCGAGGCGACGGTCGCGAGGGGGTGGCGCAAGGCGGCGATCTGCACCGTTGTCCTAGGCCAGCACGGAAACCGCTGAAGCCGCGCCGCGGCCGTGGGTCTGGATCGCCTCGTGCCGCATCAGCGCATCCGCAAAGAACTTGGTCGCCCAGTTCAGGACTTCGTAGGCTCCGTAGGCACCGCCCACCGGCCACGCACCTTTGATCCCGCCCCGCACCCCCGGCTCCCGACTGCGCCGGTTCTGCGTGCGCTTGAGGAACCGCAATACGACGGGCACCGGCTCGAGCCATCGCGAGTCCCCGGTGATTTCAGCGAGGCGGATCCAATTGTTCGCCATCTGCGCCTGGCCCGTGAGACAGGACCAGCCTACGGCGGGCGACCAGTCGGGGCGGTAGCGACCGGGCATCCAGCCATCCGCCCGGACCGCCGCCATCAGAGCCCCTGCTGTGCGCTCGGCGGCGCGGAGCAGACGCGGGTCGCCGAGCACCCGTCCCCCTTCTATCAGTCCCCCGATCGTGTAGGCCAACGTGTGCAGAAGCGGGCGGTCCGGGTCCGATAGGCAGCAGTGGGGCAACCACCCGTTCGGAGCCTGCAACGCGGCAGCGGCGCGAAGACTGTGCCCGGCAGCGCCGGTAAACTTGTGATCATCCAGTCGGACCCCCGCCTCAGCGAGCGCCCAAGCGGTGCGGGCATTGTAGAGCGTCGCGTCAGCGCGGGCGAAGCGCGAGTTCCCCCTGCGCCAGTGCCCATCCCCGTCGAGCATCGCCACTAGGTAGTGAGCGGCGCGGCGCGCGGCGTCGGCGAAGCTGCCGTGCCCGGTCTCCTCAAAGGCGGCGAGCCAGCCAAGAATCACCTGCCCGGTGTTGAACACGGCCGGCGATTCCGGCTCGCCGATCACGCCGCCACGAACCGCGCCCGTTGTGAGCTGAATCGCAATCTCCCAACGCGCTGCGCGCTCGGCGCGGGCAGCGAGGTCGGGACGCCTGAGACGCCGGGCAGCAGCATATAACGTGGGGATGATGTAGCCCGTGGTCTCTGGATAAGACGGCTGCCAGCCCCGGCACGCGAAATAGGGGTGCCAGACGAGGCTGAAGGCGCGTGAAATACCGCCGTCCGGAGTGGCATCATGGGCCCGGACCAGCCAGTCGATCGCTGCCACGAGGTGGGGCTCGTGCTCGGGATCTGCTGGATAGCCTCCGAGCCACTCGCGCGATACCTCCGCTAGGGCCGTCGGGTTGAGCAGCGGATGAGCGCGGATCCTGCGCAGCCAGCGCCCAAGAGGGGCCTGGAGGCGCGCGACTGGTGACGGCTGGAATCCCGCATGTGCCGACGTCATGGAGTTCGAGGTGACTGCCCTGGGGGGCATCTCTGTCCCGACCTGCCGCGCCGCGCATCCAACAGCCCGTCCAGCAGCGGACCCAGCGTCGTGGCCGCGAGTTTACCATTCGCCTGCTCGGTCGTGTGAGAGATGTCGTCGAGAAACACGGTGGCCGTGTCGTCGTCGAACACCCGGGTCAGATTGAAGAACCGGCCTGGAGCGACAGCGGCCATCCGCGAATCGATCGCCGAGGCCGCGGCGAGATAAACAGCTCGCAGCCGCTGCTGAAACGGATCGGCTGCGATGCCGGCCCTGAGCGCCTGCTCGTAGGGCGTGAGCGGCTTGAGGCTCGTGTGCAAGGCGGGCTGCCAGAAGTAGAACGCGCAGAAGCCGTAGCGTCGCGCCAGCGCTTCCACCAGGTCAGCGGTGGAAGCGTAGGTGTCCACGACATCGCGTCCCAGAGTATCGGCAGGGGGGCCGGAAACGGCGGCGCTCGAGGCCAGGGCCGCGAGCCGTCGCAGCAGGTGCGAGCGAGCGGCAGTCGCCAACCCGAGCATCCCCAGTGCCCGCAGGTCATTGTCGGAGGCGAGCAGGCGCCCGAGGCGGTACTCGTCCACACGATTGGC
>Ga0209159_1000083_pt1 | contig 84362 bp, 89 predicted proteins | sample GraSoiAngelo_144_FD_185901 | JGI IMG/M metagenome (GOLD analysis project Ga0209159, IMG submission 185901) | Grasslands soil microbial communities from the Angelo Coastal Reserve, California, USA - 14_1009_02_40cm (SPAdes) (version 2) | ecosystem: Environmental > Terrestrial > Soil > Grasslands ...
GAGAACAGACGTCCGAGTCTGGTACATTCACGGCTTGATGAAACACTTTCAATGGTCGAGTCCGGTTCCGAATCCTCTAGAATCTAGGGGTTAACATAACTGGATTTCTCACGATGACTTTCCTCCCATGATTCGCGACTCCGGAAACGGTAATCCTCCTCCAAGCTGCATCCACTGTTACCAAACCCGTTACCCGCATAGAAATCTCGAAAGCGTTGATGCTCACGACACAACAGCTTTTTGGAAAACATCCAATCTGGAAAATCGCCCAGAATACGCCCGGATCAGCAATCCGGGAGGGGGGTCCCACCGAGCATCTTATTCATGCTTGAAGGGCCTCGTGAGCACTGACTGAAAACGGGTGATAAGCCCGTTTTGCGCGGAAAATCGATAATCTCGCCCAGAGACGGTTCAGATCGCCAGTGGACCCCTTTCAGGATTTAGAAATAAAAAAATTCCCGCGACACAAGAGTGAGGTTTGTGCGAGAGTCCACGCTTGTACAAGCCTAGTGTTTCCAGCCTACTCTCCGCCCACTAGGGACCACTAATTCTCCTTGGAGACCAGTCCTGGTCTAGGAGGCGCTGACCACGCTCACAATGTCCCCACTGTTCAAGACGTAAGACTCTCCCAGCCTCATCCCATTCCTAGCATTCACACCATACAACATCCGCTCGCCGAGGTCGGTATGGATCCTCAGAGCAAGCTCCTTCAAAGTCGACCCCTTCCGTATGAGAATTGCGTCGGGCAGAACGTTCCCCGAATGATCAGTCCACCGCTCCGGATCCTCCACTGGATAAACCACGATCATGTCCAGCAGCTTGAAGAAAGCCGAGTTGATACACTCTTGGACCCCAGTCGCTCCCTCGGGAGCCAGAACCTGTTTTCTTATCATTTCTAGACCCGCCTTTTGTTCGGGACTAAGCTTTGCGCTCGCGTTCACAGAAAAGTCCGGATCTCCAGGCCTATAGGAGATCAGACCCTTCTCCACCGCTCGCCTCAGAGCAAGCTCCGCCTCAGCCGAGACCGGCACCATCAGACTCCCATCCTGCCTAATCCTCACGACGTTCTCCTTTGACGATGGAAGATCGATCTTGTTCGCAGCTATCAGCATAGGCTTCGCCGCCCTCCTCAGAAAACCAACGACACGGCCAAGATCCTCCCGAGACCATTCAGAAGGCTTTCCCCGCAGACCCGCCAGCTTCAGAGCATCCTCGACCTGGAACTCCTTCACCCCCAGACCGCTCAGTCTCTCAGCCATCGTCTCAACCGCCTCTTCACTCGTCAGACCGGTTTTGCGCGAGACCTTGTCCCAGTCCTTCAACAGAATCTGAAGCATCCACGCCTCGAGCTCCTTCTCGAGAAAACTAATGTCCTCAACAGGGTCATGCGCACCTGTCGCCGACGGCTTTCCCTCGGAATCGGTTGTACCCGAAGCGTCAATGACATGAATCAGAGCATCGGCCTTACGGAGATCGTCGAGGAACTGGTTCCCGAGACCCCTACCGGCAGAGGCGCCAGGCACAAGGCCAGGGCAGTCGATCAGCTCTACCGGAATGAACCGCTCGCCATCTACACACCGCGAGTTCCTCGGCTGGTCTTGAATCCCCAATTCTCGACAGACGCACCGGGTCCGGAGATAGGAGATTCCACGATTCGGCTTGATAGTCGTGAAAGGGTAATTGGCTATAGCGACGACCGTCAGAGTCGCAGCACTGAAGAAGGTACTCTTGCCAGCGTTCGGCTTACCTACTATCCCGACCTGCACCCGACACCACGAGCACGATCAGTTCTTCGGCTGCACACCAGTAATCCTCAATCCAGCAGTCTTGACCCCATAACGAATATTCAGAGAGACGAGTAGAGCTGTCAATTGCTCAACGATCCGTGAATTCTCGATGGGTCCGGCGTCAAACGCCCGCACACCCGGAATCGCCCTCGCCAAATCAATAACCGTTTTCTTCGTCTCCGCATCCCCCCCACAGACCAGCACGTCACAGTCCACCTCTCGAGAAAGATCGTTCAGCAACTCTGCGCTCACATTGTTGAAGGCAGACACCAGGCTAACCTCCTTCGGCAATAGTCTAGAGGCGAGCCCCCCCGCCGATCCGTCCCACACCTCAACCGTACGAGTCGCAGACCCTCCCACCGCAGTCTCCAACGGAACAGTCACATTGACAACAATCTGACCCGGCCTCAACGAGGCCCGGATCGACTTGACAGTATCAATAAGTGCTGCGAAGGGAACCGTGACAACAACAACATCCGTCTTCGACGCAGCCTCCGGATTCGCCAACCCGGTGACCCGCGAATTCCTCCCAGCAGCATCCTTGATCTTGTTCGCAGCAGACCTTGCCTTCTCAGGATCTCTCGACCCAATCACGACCTCGTAGCCCTGCTTCGCCCACCTGAGCGCGAGGCCGTATCCCTCGTCTCCCGTGCCGCCGATCACACTTATCCTTGGACTACCCGTCTGTCTCTCCCTCTTTGAGTTCTCGCCGGGAAGTCTTTGATGAGGCCTCTTCGCATGAGTAATTCTGTAGACTTTCGAGCATGCGTAATGATAGCCGTGGCTTTCTCATAGAGTTCCTTTCTTGAGAGCTTGAGTCTAGCAACGCCTCGCTTAACCGCCTCTGCTCCGACTGCGGCGGCTTCTCTAGGAAATAGCTCCCAATCACTCATTGCTGGAATTATCTTGTCTTCGTCAAGTCCATTCTCTTCGGCAATGTTCGCGATCTCCTCCGCCGCCGCGATACACATTTCGTCCGTGATCATTCTCGCTCTCACGTCTAGAGTACCGCGGAATATCGCTGGGAAGCCGATTGAGTTGTTTACCTGGTTGGGAAAGTCGGATCGGCCTGTGGCAACGATCTTGGCGCCCGCCTCCTTTGCCTCCCATGGCCAGATCTCCGGTATGGGGTTAGCGCAGGCGAATACGATCGGATCGTCGCTCATGGTTCGTATCAGCCGACTAGGGACGACGCCGGGTCCGGGGGCAGCCATAGCCAGCAACGCGTCAGCGCCTTTGACCGCTTCCGCAAGTCCTCCGCCACGACCCTCTTTGTTGGTCTTGAGAGCCATGTCCCATTTGGCCCTGAACGTCTCGCTGAGATCGGTTCTCTGGCGGTTCAGAATCCCCTTGCTGTCAACCATGACTATATTGCCAGGCGTTATTCCTGCTTCGATTATTATTCTGGCAACCGCAATGTTCGCCGCTCCAGCGCCGAGCATACATATGGTCGAGTCACGCCTCTTCTTTCCAACCACCTTCAACGCGCTTATCAGACCAGCGCAGACAACCGTCCCAGTGCCCTGCTGATCGTCATGCCAGACTGGTATTCCGAGATCGCTCCTCAAAGCATCCAGGATATCGAAACACTTGGGTTGAGAAATGTCCTCCAGGTTTATTCCTCCAAAAGATGGTTGCAGCCATCGCACCGCGTTCTCGATCTGTACAGGGTCCTTGGTACCGAGGCAGATCGGATAAGCATCGACCCCGCCCAAGTACTTGAAGAGCAGGCTCTTTCCCTCCATCACTGGTAATCCGGCCTCGGGACCAATATCGCCAAGTCCAAGTACCCGAGTCCCATCGGTGACTATTGCCACGCTGTTTGACTTGTTGGTGTAATCAAAGACCCGTTCCGGGTTCCGCTGGATCTCCTTGCAGGGATCCGCAACTCCCGGCGTATACCAAATTGCGAAGTCATCGTACGAGTTGACCGGCACCTTTGGAGCGATCTCTATCTTCCCGTGATAGTAAGGGTGATACTTCATGGCAAGTCGCGCCGGAGCATAAGCCCTCCTCAGCAATTTAGCCTCTTGAGCCAACGGCCGGGTCGCACTTCCGGATTGGCTGATCCCATCCAGAGAGGCAGATTTAACGGTGTTGAAATTCCCAAAGCCAGTAATCCTTATCAGACATTCAACTCGCTTGCGACCAGAGGATCCGTCAGATGGCATACTCCTACATGGCAGACTGGTGGCAAGGTGGAACGCCCGAATTCAAAGACTGGCTGAGACGGTCAGCAATCACCTGGAGACGCGAGCCAGTCATCAAACGAGTTCCTCGCCCAACTAATCTGCCGACAGCTAGACGACTTGGATACAAGGCCAAGCCCGGCATCGTTGTAGTCAGGGTAAGACTCCGACGCGGAGGTGCACGAAAGCCGAGACCTGTCTCCGGAAGAAGGCAGAAAGCTATGGGTTCGTCAAAGTTCACAAGATCTATCTCACTGCGGTCCGTCGCAGAAGGCAGGGCTGCGAGAAGGTATCCGAACCTGAATGTGCAAAACTCGTATCACGTTTTCTCTGACGGCGTAAGTCACTGGTACGAGGTGATTCTGATCGACACGCGACGGCCGGGATTGCAGTAGTTTCTTTCGTCCCAGCTGATTTTGAGGACTGCCGGATAATTCGAAAACCTTGACCAGCCAATCTGTTCGACGCGGGACGAGATCGGAAAAGCAGAATTGAGCCAACGGGATCTTCGAAAGACGATTCGACTGGGCAGGCGCGTGGACCCAACTATCCTCGCTGCTTTAGGGAACGGCTCAGCCAAGGATTTCAGACCCTCACTCGACTATCACTTCGAAGCTGGCGGCAAGCGGATGAGAGCCGCCATGGTTGTGCTTTGTTGTGGAGCAGCTGGTGGACGTCTCGAGCGGGCAATAGTACCAGCAGCCGTCGTCGAGATGATCCACAACTACTCACTAGTCATGGATGACCTAATCGACCGAGGAGAATTGAGAAGGGGCAGACCAACCGTTCGAGTCGTCTTGGGGGATTCTGTTGCCCTACTGGTGGCCATGTTCTATCGAGAAGTTCTCGACGATCTCATCCGGGACTGTCCGGCAACTGACGATGTTCGGAGGATAGCGGTCAGGGCGATGAAGGAGATAATCGATGGGGAAAGGCTTGACCTGCTCTTTGAGCAGGCAGGGCGAGAAGACCCCTATCTCCTCAAGAACAGAATCGTCCAACCGAGTTTTGATCTTTACCTAAACATGGTGGGAAAGAAGACGGCCGCTCTGTTCGAGGCTGCTGGGCAGATAGGAGCACATGCAGCCAGTGCTAATCGTCACGTTGTCAGATCTCTCGGATTGTTCGGCTGGAAAGCCGGACTCGCTTTCCAGATAATGGACGACGTGCTGGATATTTGCGGGCACAAGACTGGGAAGCAGCAGGCCAAGGACGTGGTCGAACACAAGCTGGGAAACGCGGCGATCATAGTGGCGTTGCGATTCCTCTCGGCCAAGAAGAGGTCCGAGCTGAGAAGGATCCTCAGTTCGGAGAGAATATCCCACAAAATGGTATCCAGAGCCCGAGCCATAGTCGGCGAAACCCCAGCTGAGACGGATTGCAGGCAAATAGCAGTCAGGTATATGGAGGAAGCCAAGAAACACCTCGCGGCTCTGAAAGAGTCATCATACCGGCAGGAGCTCTCAAGACTGGCCGAGGAAATTGTCGCGAGATCTTACTGAGTATCTATTTCCAAGCAACAAACCTTGTGCCAACGGATGAGCTCCCGCTGAGCAGTTGCGTGAGGTTCGACGGATTAGTTAGGTTGAAGATGTAGGATTCGACACCGTGTCTAGCAAGTCTCAGAGCCTCGAGGACTTTTCCCCGCATACCTCCGGTAGCATCCTTCGTCGACAGCTCGAGGCCGTTCAGCACCGAGGAATGGTTCCTCTTGTCGACAATTCCGACTAGTCTCGGACTCTTCGAGCTGTCTCGGTTAGCAGGATATACGCCGTCTACGTCGCAACCGAATAGGACTCTTGAGACTTCCATCTTCTCCCCCAACAGTGACGCGATACGGTCTGCTGAGACAACTCCGAGTCCTCCTCTTTCATTTACGGCCAGATCTCCGTGGATGAGAGGAATGATCCCTAGTGCTAATACATCGGTCAGAGGGCGAAGATAGCAAGTTCCCACGTCATCACCACGCAGCGTCATGAAACTCATAGGCCGAATCGGAACGAACGCTCGCCGACGGAGGAGCAGTGCGACGCCAATGATCCTTGTTAATTGGTCAAGGTTGAGCTCAATCTCTGAGGCGGTTCTCAGTTGAGATGGGCCTCTGAAACCACTCAGAACAAGGTCTTTCGTGACGAAGGGATGGGCGTATGACCCCCCACCGTGCAGAAGAATCAACGGTCTTTGATATGCGGCAATCTCGTCAGCGACACGGTGAATTAGGTCCAATCGTGGAGTACAAATCCTCGACTTGTCTGTGATGGCCGATCCTCCGAGCTTCAGCACTACGGGGGCTTTCATTGACCCAGCTGAGATCTGCTTTGGCATTTAGCCGCTTCGGGATGACCACTATTCCACTGTGCGGGTAACACGCACCTTATGATAATCAGGGCCGACCGTCTCAACTGGCAGTCAAAATTGACAGCCAGATTTGATTCCGAAGATGGGCACCTCGATCTTATCGAGAATAAGATAGTCCACTCTCTGGGAGAAAGACCGGGCAGCTCTATCGGAGAAATAGCCAAGGAGCTCAGGGTCAATCGGTCCACTGCCTCAAAGTATCTCCACGTTTTGAGAGCCAAGAGAAAGGTCAACTTTCGACAGGTCGGACCCGTAAAACTATGGTCACTGGAGGGAACAACGTAATGGAGACTCGCAGAACCGCATTTCCCACACTCCAACAGGGGAATGACCGAGTTCAGACAGGAATCCCAAGCCTCGACAAGCTAATCGAAGGCGGACTGGTACCCGGAGATACGACCATTGTGGCCGGGCAGCCGGGAACGGGGAAGACGACCCTAGGTCTCCAGTTCCTGGTTCATGGAGCCGTGAAATGTGGCGAGAATGGGGTCTACGCTTCGGTCATCGAGAGCGGCGAGAAGCTGAAACGGAATGCTCGGCGGTTCGGGTGGGATCTCGACGTGTTAGAGAAGGAGGGTAGACTGCAACTGGTCTCGCTCCAGTCAACTATGAAAGCAGGGGTAAGCACCGCGCTAGAGACTGTGCTTGAGGCCCTACATACCGTCAAAGCCAGAAGACTAGTCTTTGACTCTCTCTCTGCGCTAATGACAGCGTTCGAGAGCACAGCAGAGGCAAGAAGCTTCCTTCACATCATGCTAAAATTCTTGGAAGCGGCAAACTGCACGACTCTCATGATTAGCGAGGTACCCTGGGGGAAGCAACAACTCGGCACTAACTTTGAAGAGTTCCTCGGAGATGGGCTGATAGTCCTAGAATCAAGCTTCGACAACTCGAGGGTTCGTCGTCGAATCTACATACCCAAGATGAGGGGAACAGAGAATCGGCTTGAAGGATACGACTACTACATAACCAGAGAAGGGTTCGCTTTGGCACCAACCCCGATCCCGCCCGACAAGATACGATAACCGATGCTCAACAACAACCTAGGTGCTTCCCCTGGAGACCCGGAGTAGCGAACGCGTCGAGAGACCCTCAAAAGCCGAGCTGATAGAGAAGCTCATAGGATCGGAAACCAAAGCAGAACTCCTGATGTTTTTCCACGAAAATCCCGAGTCCACCGACACCGTAGAGGAGATCGCAAAGAGGATCCACAGAAGCTCCAAAGAAATAGAACACGACTTGGCAGATCTGGTCGACCTTGGACTAATACACGAAGTCAGAATACTCTCCTATAACAAGGCGAGAGATCAGGAACTCCAGCGAGAAATCTCGAAGAGACTTACCTCGCCCTCGCCCCTAGACGAAGCCGAGAAATCCGCGTCAAAGGAAAAGACTGGAGTTGGAATCATAGATGAGCTTCTCCCGGAGGGGTACCCCTCATCTTCAGTCGTCCTGGTTATGGGCGATCCAGCAACTGGCAAGACGACACTTCTGGTACAACTTGTGGCTGAAGCGCTAAGGGGTGGCAAGAACATCGTCTATGCGAGCTTGGACGATTTTCCCGATAGCGTAAGAGGCTCAATGAGGGCGATGGGTGTAGACCCAGCAGGATATCAGACAGAAGGCCGAAAAAAACTCAGTTTCATAGACTGCTACTCGTTTCTGGTAGGCGTCAAGAGCAAAGAACAGTACAGCGAAGATCCCCAACGCCTCTCAGACCTAAGCATTGTCGTCTCTAAAGCACTCTCGGAGACCAGCAACCCCAGCAACACGCTACTAGCGATGGACTCAATGACCACTCTATTACAGAGGAGCGGAGTACGACCATCCTTCGATTTCCTCCATACACTCGTGGCAAAGATCCGAAGCTGCAAGGCAAGCTGCGTAACGTCTCTATCCCGAAAAGCGTTTCACCCCGCAATAATAGCAGCAATCCAAGACAAAGTTGATGGGGTAATCGAGATGAAAGCTGAAGACACAAAGGATGGGCTGGCTAGATACATACGAGTCTCCAAAATGAGAGGTGCCCGTCACGTGACAGCCTGGACCCCCTACAGCCGGGATCCTAGTCTAGGTTTGATCATCCCGTCAAGAAATGCAGTATTGTAGAAAGACAGGGGGTCTCAGACGGGAAACGGGCCGTATTCAGACGCTCACGAGCGCATATGCCAGCTAGTAGCCTATGATTAGCAATCGACTGACGGGAGGGAGTCTAGAGAACGCTCTCTCGCGGAAACACTTCGATTCCTGTGTCGGTAATTCTATACGGTCTGGGCTGATTGTCAACCGGAGTCTTGCGCATCTTTTCTATCTGAATTACCCGTAGAAGTGATTTCCCCACTTGTAGCTGTTGTAGCAAGATCACTCCGTGGGCCAGGTACTCTTCATAGTCTAGGTTTCGTTCGAAGCCCGGACGCCTCAACTCGGTCGTGATGAGGCATGTAGCTCCAGTGTCCGCAAGTGCTTCCATCAACTCGACCAGCGCGTTCCTCTGCGCGACGATCCCATCATACTGGAAAACCAGTGTGGTAACTGGGTCCACAACAATTCTCTTAGCACCAATTTCCTTGACGCTTGTCTTTATCATCTCTATCAGAGTGGCCATCGAGAATTCTTTCCGGCCCACTATGAGTTTTCCAACCTTTATCTCTGCAGGAAGGTATCGTATTGGAGAAGCCTCTAGAAAGATCAGTTTCTTGTTACTCTCAAGTTCTTGGAAGTCCCAGCCGAAGTCGAGCATTTCTTCGAACACATGCTGCTTGTTCTCGTCGAGGCTGACGTAGATTCCTGGCTCCTCGTAGTCTAGGATCCCGTTCACAAGGAATTGTGAGGACAAAATTGTCTTTCCTGTGCCGGGGCCGCCAGAGAGGAGAATGGTCCTGTTCTTCGGCAGTCCTCCCGTAAGAAGCTTGTCCAGTCCAGGAATGCCCGTAGGTATCCTAGCGTTTGCTGACGAGTCAGCAGGAGCCACGGCCATGAACCTTCGCAATGGGCCAGCAAATGGCCCGATAGCATATTCGTTCTGATACGCTGACCATCCTGAAGTGGATACATCGAACGAATATCCGTGAAGGAGCTCGATTCGTCCAACTCCACGGAGTAGCCAAGGCTGGGGCCAGGCGTCTTGAAGAGTGACATCGAAGGATAGAATGGCTCTGTATCAGGACCCTTCAGTTCAGCTACTGATAAGTAAGTTCGTGAGGGGAGAAATAGTTGAACTCACCCCGGGCTTTGATCTCGACCACACGGTGAGATACCCGGAGGTCGAAGAGGTTGTCGACCAAGATCCAAATGCTGCTAAACAACTCGTCCAGAAGCTGTGGGACTCTGGAATCTTTAAGAGAAAATTTCACGAGAAGGTGCTCGTCTGTCCCTCCTGCCTATCCCCCAACGTCAGCAATGATTATGTCTGTCCAAACTGCAATTCAATTGACATAGAGCGCAAGACTCTCCTTGAGCACACGGCTTGCGGAAACATTGACAGCGTCGACAACTTTCTTGTCGAAGGCAGTCTTCTCTGCCCAAAGTGCAACAAAGAGCTCGTCGAAGCAGGTGTTGATTATCAGAAACTTGGCGCCTGGTTTCAGTGCGCGCAGTGCGGAAAACGATCCGACATGCCCAGCCCCATACATCGCTGCAGAAACTGTGGTCACATATTCACAATTAGGGACACCGGATTCGTCAATGTCTATGCGTACAGAGTGAGTTCTGAAGCGGAAGAAGAGTTCAAGCGGAGCTACCTTGTCATGAAGCCCATAGGCCTGGTCCTCGAAGACTTTCAGTTCAAAGTCGATATGCCCGGTCAGATAGCAGGCCGCTCTGGCGCTCTCCACCGGTTCGATGCAGTAGCGACAAAAGGCTCCTCGGAGGTCGTCGTGCTGGACGTTATCGCTAGTGACAAGGAGATCGACGAGGTCCCTGTTGCCTCGATGTACGCGAAGATCTTCGACGTGAGCCCCTCACAGTCGATCCTAGTCGCGATTCCGGGACTCACAGACAGAGCGAAAAGGCTAGCCGCCCTCTACAGAGTATCAATTGTCGAAGCCGAAAACTCCCAGCGAGCAGCCGACCAGATCAAAGACAAGTTCGGTTGGGCGGGATTGTCTGGCAGCGACGAGTCTTTTGGCGATCTACAGCTGTAACCAGAGAAAGCATCTCAGAGTTCCACCATTCCCATTCCCGTGGTCAACTTTGCACATACAAAGTTGAATCTTACTTGCCACTAAGAGTCCGTCCCGTCAAACTGAGAGACAGTCTCTATCTGCTAATTCCAGTCGACATTGCACGACTTCTAGGCGTCGCCTCCTCTTCGGATTTTCAGTTGAGCCTCAACGAGAACCAAGAGTCCGTCAGACTGGTCTACGAGCTCAAGAAAGAAGAAGCCCAGCCAGGCGACGGCAAGAAAGGCTGACTTTGGTCGAGACGACTTTCTTGAGCTACCTTCCCGACTTTCTCGCGCTGATGGCTTCCTGTCTCGCGCTCTATTTCATCATCCGCACGAAGAAAACATACTTTTTAGATTCTGGATTCTTCATGGGAGTCGCGACGGTCGGATTCACCGTCTATCTGACAGAGGCGACTATCTCGGACATCATAGGCAGACCGGTCTCGGCTCTCGCGGATACATTACTGACTTCAGTTATGGCTATCTCAATAGGCATAGCCTCGTATCTCTTGAAGAACAGTGACCAGAAGACTCCTGGGGGAATCTCGGAACTGAAGAGATTCATCTCCCGACCTCCTCTGCAGTTTCTCGCCTATGCGATCGTAGTTTGTGGCTGGACCGTTGCAGCGCTGATCTCGCAACCCTGGACTCTGAATGAGACAACCGCAGAAGGAACGATCTTCTATTACACATATCAACTCTGGTTCGTAGCAGCTAGTGCTCTCCTCCTAGTCTCGTACATCGGACTCCCAGTAGTCTCATTCTACCGCCAATCACGAATGGTGCGCGAGAAGACCGCATCTCTATCCATCAAAATCATCAGCATGTGTTGGGCAACTTTCGGAGTGTCTCTATTCTTCCAGATTGCTGCAGGCGGATTCCTACTTCCAGAGTCTCAGAGCATCGGCTTTGTTGCGGATAGTCTTCTCTTCGTCCTTATTGCGTTCGCCCTTCGAGAACCAACTATTATGGCAAGGATCATCACTGCTGGCGAAACAGTAAGCCAGGTCGTCAGTTCACATTCCGAAGTAGATGCGATAGTCCTGTACAACACGGAATCGGACCGAAGGAAGCTCGTTGAGACTTTCGTAAAGGATGGCCTATCGACTGGACAGGATGTTGTATGCCGTGTAACAAAGTCGGAGGTACCATTCTATCGTGCAGTCCTGAAGAGTTCGGACTTGCCGGACGTGTCTCCCAGCAGGCGCGTGACTATCCTACCCATCGAATTCGCACCGGCGCTTTCGTCGAACGTCTATGACCAGAGCGATCTGTCGAGAAATCGTAGAGAGCTGGTCGACCTCGACGATCTAAGCCTGGAACGAACCCGAGAGATCGTTGGAAGCGTTACCGCTTCAGACGATGCATTTGGAAGAGAAAGAATTGGTCGGATATGGGCAATGAACGTGGAGGGTGCCCAAGCAGGAATACTCGACTTGCTAACTGCTCGGAACCCCAGATCCAGAGTCATAGACCTGGCTCGTCAACAGGATATCTTCTCGAATCTTCTCGGCCTAAAACATCATGGCATCTTGGGGACTAGACTGTTACTAGAGTACGAGCCAACGAGCAACTATGAGGAGGTTGTTCAAAAGTTCGTTAGGGAGTTTCAGGCAAATGTCGAATCTGTGGCGATATTCACAAACGCGGGAAGCCCAGTATATCGCGAGTTCAGCGAGCAGCGGAACATCAGGCTCTTCAGCTTCAGCACAAAAACATCCACTCCCTCAAGAATCTCAAACGAACAAGTGCTCCTTCCAGAAAGGGACACGTCGCTACTACTGGACGCGGTTGACAAGCTGCTGCAAGCGCATACGGGACGGCGAATCGGGATCATCTTTGAAGTATTCACTTCTCTCATAATCTCACTCGGATTTGAGAAAGCCTACGGGGTAATCTCATCAGTTGTGGAAATGGCCGAGTCTGAGCTGGCAACAATTCTGGTGCTTGTCAACTCTGAAGCGTTAGAGACGAGGGCTCTCAGCGGTATCCGAGGCCTCTTTCAGTCGCAGCTATTCTTCAATTCCAGCGGGCTCAAGGCTGTCAGACTCGCGGGGGAAGAATATGGGGAAGCAACACGCGCAACTGAATCGTTTTCAGGAGTTCAGGAGCCACCAAGGAGAATTGAGACTTGAGTGGGCGATCCCTATCCTTCCCTCAGACTCTCTTGGAGTCGATCGACGAGGGACTCTCAGTACTAGGCAATGAACCCCGCGAAGCAGTGTACCAGTTCCTAAGGACAATATGCTCTCTCCCTCGCGAGGATATTCCAGATCATGTTCCAGAATTTGCGGCTGGGCTCAGGAGAGCATTGGGAGGAGCCTCTAAGGTGATCGAACGTCTGATTCTGAGAAGACTCTTCGAAAAGACCGGTTCAAGCTTCAGAGATGTGCCCGATACGGACTTCAACGAATATGTACTAGATGCGAAGCGGAGATTCGAGATAGTCTCGCACCGACACGAGGACCCAGCTGAAGGTACTCGGTCAAAGAAGGGGCAGGTCTCCAGTTAGACCATCCAGCACGTGAGATGGCGCTGGACCCACGCCCAGGCAGGTAATTGTACCGGGTTGCACCTGAGTTAGTCCCCTATCCTTAACTATGCAAAAGGGAAGGTGCTTCGACTTCGCATCGAACTCAAGTCTCAAGATTGAGTCCAGGTCGGACACCTTGAGCGCGATCTTGGCTTGACCTTCTTCTATCCAATGCTTCCACCACTCTGGAAACCTCAAACGCGCTTCTTCGGCCGCACTCACAGCTGCGTGAGCGCACTGGACAGCGATCTTGCCTCGTCCCATTTTCAGGTCCAACCTGACTATCAGCCCCTGCTTGTATTCGAATCCGTCAGACATGTTATCGATGCCCGGACGTGTCAGGGTATTTAACGAGCCTGCGATAGATCGATTCACAGAGCCTTGGTGCAAGTCGTCTCAGCGCGGATATCGGCTATCGTGCACGCCACGGAGAATCCCGAGAAAGTCATCTACGCTATGAGACAAGCTTGCCCCCAGGAGCTGTTCCAATCTAAACCAGAGAGAAGGGGGCTCAAAGGACATTATGGGAACGAAATCTCAACTGTGACGTTGAGCTTACGAGGTCGTCCAGCAGGATTGTTCTTTAGCCATCTCTCGAGGATACTCCCCAGCGTTGATCGCGAAACACTGCTAAATGATTTGGACACTCGCCTAGACGAAGAGGGTCGCCTACACCTTCGTCTAGACAAAGAGGAGTGTTTTCGTGGAGCTCTGAGATTGAAGGACAAGGATCCGATAAAGATCCTAGTCTCGTTTCAAAAGTCGTCTGACCCTGGATTGCGACTTGCTGAGGACATCAGACAATTCTTGGACATCCCACTGGATCATAACGGATCTCCCTCTGACGCCAAGGTCCGCTAGGAGTAGATGATATTAGAGTCCAGCTGGAATCCTGATCGGGGGATGAGGAAGCCAGTCCCAGCATGACCGGATAGGGATGATATTCTCTGCGACGGGCCGACCCCAGGTACTGAGATTTCAAAGAAAGAGCACGGGAAAGGTTTTAGTACGCACCGCAGGCTCGCTTCTCAGAAATCTGTCTAGGTGCAAGAATTGTCAATGTTTGCGGTCCCCGGTGCTTATGACCGGGCCATCACGGTTTTCTCCCCCGACGGGAGACTCTTTCAAGTAGAATACGCAAGTGAGACTGTAAAACGCGGCGCTACAGTTCTCGGAATCGCCTCTCCGGAGGGCGTCGTTCTCGCGGCCGAAGAGAGGGCTGGATCCAAGCTACAAGATCTATCATTCATGTGGAAGATATTCCAGATCGACGAACATGTAGGGACAGCTGTCGCAGGACTGAGCTGCGATGCCCACATTCTCGTAGACCAGGCCAGAATCTACGCTCAGAGTAACAAATTGATGTACGACGAGCCTATCGACATAGAGATACTGACACGCCGAATCGGCGAGATCAAACAGCTCTACACACAACACGCGGGGGTGAGACCTTTCGGAATATCAATGCTCTTTGGCGGCGTAGACAAAAAGGGTAGCAGGTTGTTCTGGACCGACCCCAGCGGTGCTTTCTTCGCCTACAGGGCGTGGGCCATAGGTGCTGGGGGAGACGCTGCCAACGAGATTCTAGAAGCGGAATACCGAGACAATCTAACCATGGACGAAGCATTACTGCTGGGAATGAAGTGTATGACGAAGGTCTTAGAGGGTAAAGCGGAGCCACAGAAGATTAGAGTGGCCATAATTCCACGTGAGACCGGAAAATTCCAGAAGCTTCCCGTGGAAGAAGTAGACAAGTACCTTAGAAGGATGGACGCAGGGAAAAAGGCCCCGGCTGCCAAATGAGTGACAAGTACACAACCGCCAGGTTAGCCAAAGGACAAGATCATTTCGAGATACTCGTCAAGCCTCAAGAAGCTTTAGACTACAAGCTGGGAAAGCAGGTGCCGATAAGCCAAGTCCTACTCATCGAAGAAGTCTACTCGGACTCTAGCAAGGGAACACGCGCCTCAGAGGAGAAGCTTCAGAAATACTTCGGCACGACAGACCCGGTGAGAGTTGCGGAAGAGGTTATGAAGAGTGGCGAGCTTCAGCTCACTACAGAGCAGCGCCGTCAGCTCGTCGAGGATAAAAGGCGACAGATTATCTCGATCATCTCCCGGAACGCAATCGATCCTCGGACTGGGACTCCGCACCCTCCGCTCAGAATTGAACAGGCAATGGGGCAGATTCGTCTCTCGATTGATCCCTACAAGAGCGCCGAGGAGCAGTCAAAGATGGTCATAGAAGAACTCAGACCGATTCTGCCCTTGAAGATCGAGCAGATGCGGATCGCTGTAAAGGTCTTTCCGGAACACGCCGCCAGAGCGTATAACGCTTTCAAAAGCTTCGGAAACGTGAGCCGCGAAGAATGGCAGTCTGACGGATCACTGGTGGCTGTGGTAGAGATGCCGGCGGGCATGTACGGCTCATTCATCGAAAAGGTTGGAAAATTGACACAGGGAACCATACAGTCGAAGGTATTGACGTAGAAGGATATGGACATGGTACTAGTCGCTGAACCGAAACAGGTAGTGGCTCCGGGCGAGGTTCTCGCTGAAGGCGACCACCTGCTCGGGGACAACGCGTACCGCATCGGGACAAAGATATTCTCCGCGTGCGTGGGTATTCTAGAGGTAGATGGGAACAGGGTCTTTGTTGTGCCTTTGAAGGGTGGATACTTCCCCAGAGTAGGCGATCTGGTTGCTGGGAGAATCGTTGATATTGGATTGTCTGGATGGTTGGTTGACATCCGAGCTCCATACGAGGCTATGCTGCCTGCCTCAGAGACGCCAGGCCCTAGAGGTCCAAGGAGACGAGACCTCTCCACGAGTTACGAGGTGGGAGACATGGTGTTGGCTGAGGTACTGGCGTTCGATCGGACGAGGGATCCCTTGCTTACAGTAAAGGGCCCGGGACTCGGGAAGGTGGCTTCTGGAAGGGTGGTAGAGATAAGTGCCGCGAAGATTCCGCGTCTAATTGGGAGAAAAGGGTCAATGATCAGCATGCTGAAGAAGGAGACGGATTGCCAGATAACCGTGGGCCAGAATGGCGTCGTTATGGTCTGGGGCAAGTCTCCGGAGAGCGAGAGGGTCGCGGTAGAAGCCATATACATGGTCGAACGTGAAGCTCACACAAGAGGATTGACAGATCGTATCCGAGAATTGATATCAAGATCGAGAGTAGTTGAACAAGTTGCCGGAACCCAAACAGCCTGAAAAACTGATAGACGATAAGGGACTGCGGATAGACGGCCGTCGCCTGGACGAACTGCGACCAATCAAGCTAGAAGTAGGACTGCTCGATAAGGCAGACGGATCCGCCTACATCGAACAGGGAAAAAACAAGATCCTCGTGGCAGTCTACGGTCCGAGAGAAGCTCATCCAAAACACATAGCCATGCCTGAGAGGGCCGTGATCCGGTGCAGATACCATATGGCCCCCTTCTCAGTTGACGAGCGAAAGAATCCCGCACCGTCCCGTCGCGAGATGGAGCTGTCAAAGGTGATTAGGGAGTCGCTCGAACCTGTCGTGCTCACCGACCTCTATCCGAGGACCACAATAGACCTCTTCATTGAAGTGTTGCAATCCGACGGTGGGTCTCGTTGCGCGGGTATTACGGCCGCCTCGCTGGCACTGGCTGATGCGGGGATACCGATGAAGGAGATGGTTGCCGCCTGCGCGGTCGGCAAGATCGAGGGCAAGCTGGCACTGGACCTTTCCGATGCAGAGGACAAGTATGGAGAGGCGGATATACCCGTCGCCCTCGTCCCCAACGCTGGTCTCGTCACCCTCCTCCAGATGGACGGGCATCTGACGCTGTCAGAGTTTGAACAAGGCTTTACGATGGCCCTGGAGGCGTGCAAGACACTCCACGCCATGCAGCGAGAAGTGCTCAAGAAGAAATATGCTACCATGAAAGAGGCTGCCGAGGAGAGAGAGGAAGCGGAGGTAGTCGCATAGTTGTCCGCAACCCCGCAACTCCCTCCTGTAGCAAAGCTCGAACAGAAAACGGTCGTTGATCTGGTCTCCAAAGGGAAGAGAATCGATGAGCGGGGTCCCGAGAGTTACAGACCGATCCAGATACAAGTAGGTCTTATAGAGAAGGCGAATGGTTCCGCGCAGGTACACCTTGGCAAGTCGAAGGTCCTGGCCGGAATCAAGGTTCAGACTGGCACACCGTTTCCAGACACCCCAGACGAAGGAGTTCTTACAGTGAACGCCGAACTCGTCCCCCTAGCATCGCCATCTTTCGAAGCGGGTCCCCCGAGCGAAGCAGCTATCGAAATCTCTAGAGTGGTAGACAGAGGGATCAGAGAATCCAAGGCTATCGACATGAAATCTCTGGTACTTCAGAAGGGGAAGACAGTCCAGGTTGTCTATGTCGACATTTACGTTCTCGACCATGATGGCAACCTCATTGACGCCGCTTCTATGGCAGCCCTCGCCGCGCTGGTAAACTCGAAGGTTGCCAAGATGGAGGTCAAGGGCGACGAGGTAATCAATAAGGGCGGGCATCATCAACTACCGCTTAACAACTACCCGGTTGCCGTCACATTCGCCAAGGTCGATAGGACAATAATTGTAGATCCGAGTCTAGAAGAAGAGCAAGTAATGACGGCAAGACTCACAGTGACGATAGACAAGAATGGGGATATCTGCGCGATGCAGAAGGGCGGACTCTACGGGTTCACTCCGGACGAAGTACGGAAGGTGGTCCATATGGCCGTTGGCAAAGCGGCGGAGAACCGGGCCAGGATAATGGCCGCGGCGAAGGGCTGATGCCCCGAAAGATAGGACTCGCCGGAGGATTCGGTGCACGATATGGCACCGTTGCACGGCGCCAGTACGTGGAGATCGTAACCGGCCTCAGATCTAAACATGAGTGTCCGAGATGCAAGTTTCAGACTGTCAAACGTTGGAGCGTTGGAGTCTGGCACTGCAAAAAGTGCGGCTTCAAGTTCGCCGGAGGCGCCTACTCTCCAACAACGAAGCTCGGTGAGATAGCAGCCCGGGCAACGAGAGGACTGATGAGCCCGTCGACACTGTCCACAGAGCTTGACAGTCTCAGAGCCGGCGCGAGAGTCGCGCCACAAATGATAGTGCCAGCCAGGAAGCCAAGAGCTAGAAGAAGGAAGCCCGCTGCTGAAGCTCCGGAAAAGGTTGAAGAAAAAGTCGAGGAAGAGACACCTGGAGAGGAAGAAGCTCCAGCCGACAACTAAGGACAACCCTCAGGCAGAAATCACAGTAGAGATCGATCTACCCTCTTCCAGGATCGCCGATACGATCTATACCTCCCTGCTTCCGGAAACACGACAGCCACTAAGTTTTAGGTCCAGAACGACTGTTAGAAGAGAAGGAAGGGTTTTACGCTTGAACATCAAAGCAGAGGATATCGTTGCTTTGAGAGCTGCGTCCAACACGTTTCTCAGATTCGTCTTGGTTGCAATGAAGACTCTCAACGTCGTCGCACCCTTTTATAGGGCAGGCGAACCGGACCCGATTCAAGCACAACTGGGAAAACAGTTTGACTGAAGAAGTTGAGCTCCCTCCACAGCTACAGGAGCAGCTTGCAAGACTCCAACAGCTTCAGCAGACGCTCCAAGCGGTCATGACGCAGAAACAACAGCTTGAGATCGAGGCGTCGGAGACCGACAAGGCAGTTGCCGAACTGGATAAAGTAACGGATCAGACCCCAGTCTACAAGAGCGTGGGAAGCCTCCTCGTAAAATCTGATCGGCAGACGTTACTCGCGGAGCTGAAGGAGAGGAAGGAACTCTTGGGGACCAGGGTAACCGTGCTGGGAAGACAAGAGGAGCGGACGAAGGAGAGGATCAAGGAGCTTCAGGAGAAGCTGCAGGAGAAGCTGAGACCGACGAGCTCAGCAAATTAAGAGAGTCTCATGTGACCATAGCAAGCGAGCAAGTCAACTGGATCGCTCAGCTCCGGTCTCTATTGTCTCGCGTAAAGGAGTCTGAATCAGCTGCCCTCTTTTGCCATCAGAACGCTGATCCGGATGCGACCTGCTCAGCCTTCGCGCTCCAGAGTCTCATACGGAAGCTCGCGCCAGCAACTTCGACGAAGATAGTCTGTCCCGAAGGGGTGAGCTCCTCAACCAAACAGCTCCTTGAGAATCTTGGAATCACGGTTCCCGACGGAAGACTCCCTGCAAAGGTCGATCTTGCAATCTTGGTCGACACGAACACTCTGGACCAGCTTGGACAGATGGCAGAGACGCTGACGCGGGCCGAGACCCCGATCATAGTCGTAGACCACCACCATCCCCATCCGGACACTGTGAAGATTGCATCACAGCTGGTCGTTGACGAATCGGCCGCGGCTGCAGCCGAGGTCGTCTACAAGCTCTGGCAGACTTCCAATGTTGAGGTTGGTGCGCAGGAAGCAAGATCTCTGCTGGCCGCGATTTTTATCGAGACCAAACATTTTCTCCTCGCAACGGAATCGACCTTCGAGATCGCTGCGGGGCTTGTAAAGGCCGGAGCAGACCCTAGGCATCTCTCGGAGCTTATGTCAAATCCTGTAAGCAGGTCTGAGAGGATAGCACGGCTGAAGGCTGCTGGAAGATCCCAGGTCGCCTTGCTCGGGGAATGGATTGTTGCTACCTCCGAACTCGGCTCTTACCAGTCATCGGCCGCCAGAGCCCTGCTTACGCTCGGGGCGCATGTCGCCTTTGTGGCCGGTGAGTCGAAGGAGAAGATTCGTGTGAACATGAGAGCCACTGAGGGCTTCTACAGCAAGACGGGCATCCATCTAGCGAGGGACGTGTCGATCCCTATTGGAAAGAAATTGTCCGGGGTGGGAGGCGGACACGCAACCGCGGCAGGCCTATCCGTGCCAGGCCAGCTCCCGGACGTGTTAAAGATCTGTGTTGACGTTCTGAAAGAGTCGCTCGGCCCCCTCCAGACCTAATATAACGGACGAACCCCGCTCTATCAAGAAAGAGTAGCAACCCAAGAGTGAGTAGGTCGTGTCACGAGCTCGAGAGATTATCATAGCGAAGAATCTCGGATTCAATTACTCTGGTGCGAAGAAACCTGCCATCCAGGGAGTAAACCTCTCGATAAGTGAAGACGAATTTATCCTCCTCACTGGCCCCAGTGGCTGCGGCAAGACTAGCCTGTGCCGTTGCCTCAATGGGCTCATTCCAAACTTCTACCAGGGGGAATGGACAGGAGAACTGATTGTGGACGGACTTGACGTCACGACACAGCCGACGAGCGAATTGTCTCGAAGAGTCGGGTACGTTTTCCAGAACCCGGAGAATCAGTTGTTTGCTCTGACGGTCGAGAAGGACATCGCGTTCGGTCCTGAGAATCTCGGATTCAGCCGGGACGAGATTCGGAAGAGGGTTGATGTGGCGATGAAAATCACGGGCACTTCCACGCTGAAGGAACTGGCTCCGTACGAGCTCTCGGGGGGCCAGCAGCAGCGAGTGGCCTTGGCGGGAGTTTTGGCGATGAAGCCGAGCGTTATCGTACTTGACGAGCCGACGTCTTTTCTCGATCCTCATACCGCTGAGGAGGTTATGCGTGCTGCTGACGACTTGCGGAGGGAACTGGGGCTGACGATTGTTGTGGTGGAGCATCGGCTGGACCTTGTTGCGAGGTATGCGGAGAGGATTGTGGTTATGGACGGGGGTAAGATTGTGGCGGATGGTGACTTGGGACAGGTGCTCGACGAACAGTTTGACATGCTGGAGGGGCTTGGCGTCGGAGTGCCACGGGTCAGCCTTCTATGGTCAATGCTGAGACGTGACGGACTCGTCAGCGGGAAGGTTCCTACGCACGTGGAGGACGCGGCTTCTGCTTTGTCAGGCATGATGAGCCATTGATCACGCTGGAGCATGTTTCGTTCAGATATGCCTCAGGCTATCTTGCGCTTCAAGGGATTGACTTGAACATTCAGGGGGGGGATTTCGTCGCGATAATGGGTGAGAACGGAGCAGGCAAGACCACGCTTGCTAAACATCTGAACGGTCTTTTGAAGCCTTCCCAAGGCCGTGTCCTAGTGGACGGGGAGGACACGAGGAAGGTTAGCGTCGCTCATCTAGCGCGTAAGGTTGGTCTGGTCTTCCAGAACCCTGATCATCTCCTCTTCTCGGAGACTGTCAAGGATGAGGTTGCGTTTGGCTTGAAGAATTTCGGTTTTTCGCCGGAGGTTGTTGAGAAGCAGGTGGGGCGGACTTTGGAGGCTCTCGGCTTAGCCGAGTACGCTGACACGTCGCCTTTCCTGCTTAGTGGCGGTGAGCGGAAGAGGGTTGCGCTGGCTTCAATCCTCGCCTCGGAGCCGGATTATCTGATACTTGACGAGCCCACGATCGGGCAGGACTATCAGCAGAAGGAGCGGTTGAGGAACTTCATCCTCCAACTCTATTCGCAGGGGAAGGCTGTGGTGATGATCACTCACGATGTCGAGTTCGTGGCTGAGTCGAACCCCAAGGTCATTCTCTTGTCAAAGGGGCAGATAGTGGGTCAAGGCTCGGCCGACTCTGTCTTGTCGAGGGACGAGATGGTTAACCGGGCATCATTGGTAAAGCCTCAGATGAGCCGGCTCTTCGGGGAGTTAGCAAGATATGGGCTGCCGCGGGATGTTGTCGATGTTCATCGAGCGCGGATACTATTGGAGGACAAGCTTGGCGAGGTGAAGGCGCCTGTCGCTCAGAACCCTTGAAGGATTCAAGTTCTCGAGCCTGAAGACTCCGGTCCACCTGCTGGACCCACGCGCCAAGTTCCTCCTCGTCATCGCGGTGCTGATTCCCGCACTGCTCTTTGCCAGCGTGTGGGTCATGGTAATTCTGCTGCTGTCTCAACTACCTCTTCTCTTCGTTGGGCGGGTGGCTCGGAGGTGGGCTCTGTCGCTCAGGGCCGGGGTTTTTCTCTCCGGGCTCATCTTTGCAGTCAACTTTTTCACGGGATCGGTGTTCTCTGCGATCGCTCTGACTCTCCGGTTTCTTGTCCTGCTCACGGCGTTCAGTCTATTCTTCATGACGACCTCGCCTGACGATCTTGGGCTGGCACTGGATCGGATTGGGGCTGTGAGATGGCTCTCCCGCAAATGGCTTGGATATCCCAATGCGCTATCGTTCACATTCACGACTGCTGTGCGGCTTGTTCCTACTCTGGCCGTGGATGCTCAGACCGTGGTGGATGCTCAACGGTCTCGTGGACTCGAACTGGACAAGGGAAATCTGCTGCGGCGGATTCGAAACTATATTCCAATCCTGATTCCACTATTGCTGATTGCGATTCGTCGGAGCCTGGAGCTCGCGGAGGCATTAGAGTCAAGGGGTTTCCCTGGAAAGGAGGGGAGGACCTCTCTGTTCCAATTGAAGCTGAAGCGAGGCGACTATGCGATTATCGCAATATCGGTAGGGGCCATCGCGGTCTCTCTATGGATCTTCTTCCATTACAGAGTGCCTATTTTCTAAAGTGTGAAGGGTTTCTGGAGAATTAACCGCTCCTGCAAACCTCGCACTTTGCAGGGCGACGAGCAACAGCCTGTAACGACTGCGAGTAGAACGGGAGTTACAATGCGGATTTCAGAACAGTCTGCGTCTTGCTCGAAGTGGTACGCCGTGTATTCCGGTTCAGGGAGGTGAACCTGACGCCAAACAAGAAAGGATCCTTCGGAGGATATGGGATCGAACTGGACTCCGCCCTAGCAACCGTTCTGGGTGGCCGGGAGGGCCAGAAGATTTCCCCCTCTGAGATGACCAAAAGAATCTGGGCATACGTTAAGCACCACAACCTGGGCAAGAAGAGTAACTAGCAGCGCCCGGGCTTTTTCTGGGTCACAACCCCGGTTTTTCTGGGTCTCCTTCTTGAAGAAGCATCGGCCGGCAGACTCGTGATTCCCTGTAACTATTTTGCCCCCCTACAAGTAACACAAGGCTTCCCCGCGTCGAAGCTTCACTCGCCCCTACGCCAAAGTAGGCCAAGTTAGCGGTAGCTCGGACCCGAATGACCCAGAAAAAAAGCACAACTCTAATTCTTGCCCTCTCAGTCACGCTCTTGTTCCTCGTCTCTTTCACCGTAATGAGCGTGAGGGCACCCGCAAGTGGTCCATACTACACGCTCGGAGCGTCGCCGAGTACAATCAACGAAGAAGAGGGAAACGTGAGGATTACGTTCACCATAACCGGAGGAACAGCAAACACCGCCTATACCTTCCAGTTCACGGTGACGAAACCGGGAGGCGCGGGCCAAGCATACGTGGACGAGTCTTTCCCGACAAACTCCACGGGAGGATACACGCAGGTTCTTACTTATCCGGGCAACAATCCTGTATGGAACCCAATCACCGGAACAGCTCAAACTGATTTACCTGGAAACTATACTGTAACCGTCATCGAGACAGCGCCAAAATCGGTCACGACCGGATTTCCAAGCGCAAAGTTCACGGTGACCAGCGTCCTGACTGTGCGGTTAGTAACGCCGACCCAAGGAAGCACGATACAGCGCGGGACGACTGCAAACTTCGCCGCCACAGTCGACGATGTTAACGGTCAACCTGTTACCGACGCCCAGGTTTCGGTATCTACTCCCGGCGGAGGCCAGGTTGGACTGACTCCTACAACGCCGATTGGAACATATTCGGGATCCTATCAGGTTCAGAGGAGCGATCCGCTAGGTGTGTGGAACATCACCGCCACCGCTTACAGTCCCATACCGAGTACAACAAACAACTTTGGAGGCTACAGTATCGCAGTCACGATTAGCCCGTCTCAACTGATCGTCTCCAGTCTCTCAACCTACAACCAATATGGCACCCCAACGGGCGACTTTTCCCTAGGAGACACTCTCTACGCATCATTCACAGTAGCTTATCCAACTGGTGGATACCTCACTACTGGATCGTTCATCGTTCACGTAGAGGACCCATCAGGCACAGCAACATCAACTCTCTCAAGCATATACGATCCGACGCGAAACCTGTTCTACACGCCATCAGGGTTCCATGTATTAGCCTCCGACCCGGCTGGATCCTGGGAACTAGTCTTCCCGGCCCAGAGCCTAAACGACACGTACGGGAATACGGGACCAACTGCGACCATAACCTATCGGTTCATCGTCCATCAACAACAGAACCAGGTAGTCATCAATCCGTTTTATTATGTGATCGCGGCCCTCGCGATTGGCGGGAGTCTCGGAACCACAGTCTTTCTCAAACGGTTTAATTCTACAACAGGCCCCTTCGACGACCTGTTCAAGCTCACAGGAGGCGAGATGCAACCACCTGCCACTCTAATGATCGTCTCCGATTCGGGAGCCGGGTCAACCACTATGGCTCTCCAGCTCCTCTACCGCGACCTATCCAGGGGCAAGTTTTGCAGCCTGCTCTCATACGACGCTTTTCCAGCCGAAGTCGGTAGGAGAATGCGCGATATGGGATGGGACATTGCAGAATATCTCAAGACTGGTCAGTTGAAGATACTGGACTGCTATTCGGCCCTTGCTGGCGTAGAAGGATCGTTGATCAAAGATCCAACAGATTTCACGGAGGTGAGTATACAGGTGACGGGAATGATCGAGAAGGCAAAGGGTCCGGTAACAACCTTGCTCGACTCTGTTACTCCGATCTTCAACTCAGCAGCCGCCAAAGATTGCATCAACTTCCTCCAAGTCATAGGAGCCAAGATAAAGAACAGCGGCGGCATCTTCATTTTGACAGTGACGAAAGGCTCGATTCCCGAGGATGTTCGATCCAAGATAGAGTCAATGGCGGACGGGGTCATCGAGCTCAATCTCATCAAGAAGTCAAACAGCCTCCGAAGAGCTCTCCAGGTGAAGAAGATGGCAGGCCGTCAGACCTCACCGGTTGAGACGGGTTTTGAGATCGTCCAGGGCAAGGGAATCGTGATACGCAGACAGCGAGTACCCATCGCTCTGCTCCGATCCTAACCGGCCGTATCTCCTGTTCTCCAAGAGAAAAAAAGAGGTTGGGTGGTGGAAGGCACAGTTACAGAGTATAAGTCCCCGTACAGCTGGCCAGCTGGACCCCTTTGCTGTTGAGGATGGCAGACTGGAAGGTGTAAGATCCCGAACCGTTCGACGACACAGGTATTGTCACAGTGGTCGAAGCAACGTTGTTCCCCACGGAATACGTAGAAGATTGGGTATTGTACAGAACGCCATTGACATAGGCTTTGACATTGTCCGTCTCGCTCGGACCAGGCAAGTAGCCATTAGTCGCCTTGACGGTCGACTTTACGTAGAACGTGTTCGTGGTATAGGTAACGGATACTGTGCACGAGTAGGTAGGACCTGTTCCTTTCGCATAGACGGGAGATACGCCCAGAGCTGCTATGACACTCAGGCCGACAAAGAGACCCAGGAGAAGAGGACTAACTTTTCTCCCAGTTCTCATCAACCTTCGCCAGATAGAAACGTGGTCGTAATGAATACTAACAGAGTGTGAGCTGAGAGCCGTCGGGCGCGAGTTACGCCTCACGCTTAAGTCAATAAGAAAAAATCCCGATTCTAGAGTCGTGCGTTGTATCCATGCGATTCCCGGCAGAGAATTACTGGAGAGAAGAGACGATCTCTCTGCTCTTGTTCTGACGGCCTGACTCGATAGTTACAGCAGATTTACACTAGCCCGCTCTCGATGCAAAGGCTATGCCAATGGAACCCAGCCGGACGAGGCAAGTATTACAGGACTTGGCAAGAACGTTCAACAAGCTAGCGTCGGAATTGACCGCTGATCTGAGCTACGCGGCGAGAGAGATAGAGAGCCTTCGCCGAGAAGTTCAGAGGTTGCGAGCGTCTCCAGGCAAAAGCAGTCGGACTAACGGAAGCCCAAAGAAATCATCGTCCCATGGAACAAAGACGAGCGGTACCTCCCACAAGAGCCACACTTCCCGTACGGAAACGTCTCATGGCCCCGAGACGAGCCATGAATCGTCCAAACCAGCCCACGAGCCTGGATCGTTCGTCTTTCCGCAAGAGCCCTTCCCCAGCCCTCCATCCGAATCTGGCGCTGCAGGAAACAACTAAGCCGCGTCAATGGCAAGAGGCCGGATTCGGCCAAACGAGGCCCTAGACGTATCTCCACTTCGCTCATTTTTCCGGTCCTCGGCGTTCCCTCAAGTATCGAGACGTTACGCAGCCCTGATTTTGCTTAGCTTAAGAGAGTCGGAATCATCTTGTGAGATGGAGTTCGCTCAGGATACGCGCGTTGGGAGTCTTACTGACCCCTATTTTGAAGAGGGAGCAGACATCCTTCAAGGCGCTCTACGGCAAGTCCTTCGCGGTCGATGCCAGCATCGAGCTCCACCAGTTCTTGGCGCTGATCAGGAAGCCAGATGGCAGCCTCTTCACCGACCCCCAGGGAAGGGTGACTTCCCACCTCATTGGGCTGCTGACTCGGACCAGCCGGCTGGTTACTGATTACAAGCTCCACCCGATCTTCGTCTTCGACGGACGACCAAATCCTCTCAAGAAAGCCACGATAGAAGCAAGGAGAAAGGTTCAGCAGAAAGCGCAGACTGAGTATGCTCAAGCTATCGCCGCCAAGGACTATTCGCGGGCATGGTCCAAGGTTGTGATGACCGGAAGAGTGAAGGGGGATGTTTTGGCCGACGCGAAGAGATTATTGTCGCTCATAGGCATTCCTTGGCTTGAGGCTTTGGAGGATGGGGAAGCACAGGCAAGCTTCATGGCTGCAAAGGGTGATGTCTGGGCTGTTGGTAGCAAGGACTACGACTGTCTCCTGTTCGGCGCACCGATACTTGCGAGGTATCTGACACTAACTGGAAGAGAGTATCTTCCGTCCAAGAAAACATCGAGGCCCCTCATCCCAGAACTCGTCAAGCTCGCGGATAATCTGGAGGCTCTGGGAATTAGTCGAGAGCAGCTGGTGGATCTTGCATTGCTTGTGGGGACAGATTTCAACGAGGGTGTGATGGGCATCGGACCCAAGAAAGGCCTGGCCCTGGTCCGGAAATATGGGGCGGCTGAGAAATTCCCCGAAGAGATCCGGGGCGGATTGCCCAGCGATCTCGACAGAGTCCGAAGTATCTTCCTGCATCCTCGCGTGTTAGAGAATTATTCGTTGAAGAGGGGTCGTCCTGATCCCGATGGGGTCATCGAATTTCTGTGCGAAGAGAGAGCGTTCGCTAGAGATCGAGTTCAGAAGGTAGTGGATCGGCTTGTGGAGTCTCAGGCCGAATCCGACTCCCAGCTCGGAAAGTGGTTAGCTTGACAGAGGCCACACCATTCCTAGAGCTGGCTCAACTTTGTCGGAGGGTCCAGGCTACTACCAAGCGGAACGAGAAGATTGCTCTGATCAGCACCTTTCTAAAGTCGGTTAGTAGCGAAGAGGTTCCGCTGGCTACACTGTTTCTTGCGGGAAAGGCATTTTCCGAGTCTGACCCTCGTGTCTTGGAAATCAGCTACGCTACAGTGTCGGACGCGAGCAAGAATCTCGGACAGAAGAGGCTCGCCGAGCATCCGTTCACGATAGGCGACGTCTACAATACGCTTGAGAGAATCGCCAAAACATCCGGGTCTAAGTCGCGAGACAGGAAGATGAGCCTCCTCCAAACCATTCTCACCCAAGCCTCCCCAGTCGAGGCGGAATTTCTCACTCGAATGATGCTGGGAGAGATGCGGATCGGCGTGGTCGAGGGCGTCCTCCTGGACGCTATTGCAGAGGCGTCCGGAGTGCCTAGAGACTTGGTTCGCAGAGCGAACATGTTGCACGGTGATATCGGAGATGTAGCCAGCCTGGCGATGTCTAAAGGTGCCACGGCATTAGAGCGCATCAGTCTGCGATTGTTCGTCCCAGTCAAACCTATGCTGGCCGAGATGGCTGATGATGCTGAACAGGTTCTCGCAGAACACAAGGATGGAACAGCTTTCGAATACAAATTCGACGGAGCGAGAATCCAGATTCACAGAAAAGATGACAAGGTCCGGATTTTCAGCCGAAGACTTACAGATGTGACTGACAGTATTCCAGAGATTATTGATTTTGCCAAAACGCAGGTGAAGGCGTCAGAGTTCCTCATCGAAGGAGAGATCGTCGCCACCGGAGAGGCCGGTAAACCTGTACCTTTTCAGGACCTGATGAGGAGATTTCGACGGGTCCATGAGATCGAGGATATGGCTGGCAAGATTCCGCTCAAACTCTACCTCTTCGACGCGCTACAAGTTAACGGGGAGACGCTAATCGATCAGCCTTACACCGATCGTTGGAAGATTCTGTCCCAGATCGTCTCGGAAGACCGGCTTGCTCCAAGGATCATAACATCGGATGTTGCCAAGGTAGAGAGCTTCATGCAATCGGCACTGAAGGAGGGACATGAGGGTCTTATGGCCAAGTCTTTATCGAGCAACTATTCGATTGGTGCCAGGGGAAAGAAATGGTTCAAGATCAAACCAGCAGATAGGCTCGATGTTGTGATCGTCGCGGCTGACTGGGGGAGTGGCCGGAGGGTGGGCTGGCTGAGCAACTACCATCTAGCGGTCAGGGACGAGGACTCGGGCGAGTTCTTGGTGGTGGGGAAGACGTTCAAGGGCTTAACGGATGCAGAGTTTGAAACGATCACGAAACGGTTACAGGAGTTGAAGACTAGGGATGGCCGCTACACGGTCTATGTCAAGCCGGCTATCGTGGCGGAGGTTGCCTACAACGAGGTCCAGAAGAGTCCCCGCTACAAGTCAGGATTCGCGCTGAGGTTTGCTCGAATATCGCGCTTTAGGGATGACAAGAAACCTGATGATGCTGACACGCTTCAACGGCTACAGCAGTTGTACGACAAACAGTTCGAGAACAAGGCCAGGGTCGATATGGAGTAGCTTGGATGACGCTTCGGGTCGCGGTCTTGTTCAGCGGCGGAAAGGATAGCTTGTATTCAGCATGGGTTGTTCTGCATCAAGGCTGGAACGTCAGCCTCGTGACAGTAAAGCCGAGCTCTGCTGACTCTCGCATGTTTCACCACCCGAACATAGAATGGACGCGTCTCCAAGCCCAGGCGATGGGCTTGTCGCACGAATTTGTTGAGTCGACAAGTAAGAACGAGATGGCAGACCTACAGTACGCTTTGGCCGCGTTGAAGTCTAAGCAACAGATTTCTGGAATTGTTACTGGTGCTGTCGCAAGCGATTATCAGAAGACAAGGTTCGATAACATGTGCGACAGTATCGCTCTGAAGACCTACGCCCCCCTGTGGCACAAGAATCCGAAACTGCTGGTCGAAGATCTGAAGAGATCCGGTCTGCGAATCGTCCTGACCGCTGTCGCTGCCAACGGCCTAGACGAATCGTGGCTGGGTCGAGAGCTCACGGAGCAACAGTGGTCTAGGCTTGAGGCTGTGTCAAGGATTCATGGCCTACACTTGACGGGTGAGGGCGGAGAGTACGAGAGCTTTGTCGTGGATGCTCCTTACTTCTCGAAGACTATAGAGATTGAAAAGAGCCGGAAAGAGTGGCACGGAGATAGTGGCAGGATGGTTATCGAAGAGGCTTCACTGAGGGACAAGCCGGGCAATTGAGGATCTTACTTCCTCTGCGATCTTTTCTTGGTCCAGTTTCTGGAATTTTCGGTTGGTCATCAAGGGTTTTCCGTCTACTATCGTGGTGTCGACGTTTTGGCCGTTTGCCGAGTAGACTAGGTCGGAGACGACTGTCTCTTTGCGATGGATTGGGATCAGGTTCGGGTCTCGCAGGTCAAGGAGGACGAGATCTGCCCGCTTGCCGATTTCGACGCTTCCCAGCTCCTTCTCGCGTCCGATACAGCGGGCGCCGTCCAGGGTTGCCATGTCTAAGACTCGCTGGGCATTCATGATCGTAGGGTCCCATCTGGAATTCTTGTGGACGAGAGCGGTCATCTTCATCGTATCAAACATGTCCAGCCCGTTATTGCTGGCGGCTCCATCGGTGCCAAGGCCAACCGGGACGCCCGCCTCCCACATCTCAGGAACAGGTGCTGTGCCTCCACTCGCCAGCTTCATGTTCGACACAGGGCAGTGGGCGACCCTCACACCTCTCTTGCCAAACAGCCTCACTTCACTCTTGGTCAACCAGACAGAATGGGCGGCTAGGACCCGGTTGTTGAGGAAGCCGATCTTGTCTAGGTACTCAGCGACACGACCCTTCCCGTCTTTCTCAAACTGGGCTTGCTCCCCCCGCGTCTCGGCGATGTGAATGTTGACCAACGCATCTTCTTTCTCTGCCACGTCTCTTGCCCAGAGAAGGGTCTCCTCGCCGCAGGTGTAGGGGGCATGCGGACCCGCCGCGAAACTGAGAAGAGGATTCTTGAGTCTACGAATGTGCTCTAGGAATTTGAGCGTGTTCTTGCGCTCTGCCTCCGTGCCGGATTTGTCGGGTTTGTCTATCATACCCGCGGACAGGACTGCTCGGAGTCCCGCTTCTCCGACCGCTCTCGCAACGTCCTCCATGTGAAAGTACATGTCGACGAAGCATGTCGTCCCTGTCCTTGTCATTTCCAGACTGCCCAACAGGGCGCCGTGGTAGCACGTTTCCCCGTCAAGGCGTGCCTCCAAGGGCCAGATCTTCTTCTCTAGCCATTCTCGAAGCTCTAGGTCGTCCGCGTAGCCCCGGAAGAGACTCATTGAGAGATGCGTGTGGGTGTTGATAAGTCCTGGGATCAGGGCCTTTCTCTTGCAATCAATAACGTTGTCTTTTGCGTTAGGTTGTAGTTTTCCAATCTCGTCGATCCTTCCTTCGGTTATCCGGACGGATGAGTCTCTCAGGACTTGCCGCTGGGGATCCTGTGTGACTATCCAATCACAATCCTTCAAGAGGAGTCCGATGAATCATCACCCTATTCGATAGTCGCGTGACGTCGCTTGAGCTGGTCCTCAGTTATTCCCAGCCTATGCATAAGCTCGGGGACTAGGCTGTCGAGGAAGACCTGGCATGCGATCTCAAAGATTGTTCCGAGGGGAGCGAGGGGCTCGTGGATTCCAGCTATCTGGCGGGTGAAATAGTCGCGTTCTTCCGCGATCGCTGTCCGCCCTCGAACCTTCACTACATAGTCGGCCATCTGGCCCAGCTGGTTCTCGGGAAATGAGGTTATCGCGACGACCTTTGCGCCTACCTCTTCGCTAATCTCGGCGGCTGTGATGGCGAGCTTGGTCTTTCCTGAACCTGAGATGGCTATGACTAGGTCGCCTTTGCCGATGGCGGGTGTTATTGTCTCGCCCATGACGTAGACGCTGAAGCCAAGGTGCATCAGTCGCATGGCGAATGCTCGCCCGATCAGGCCGCTTCTGCCGACGCCGAGCACGAGGATTCTGCGGGACTTTTCCTTGACAAGGAGCTCGACGAAGCCTGAGACTTCTCTCTCACTTACATGGTCGATTGAGTCTTTGACGCGGTCCATGATCTCTTCATACGCTTCGCGGAACTGTCGGAGGGACGTCCGTTGCGCCGGCATGGTTTGTCACTCTTGGCTGAGGCTGGCTTGGGAGGGTACTGTTTTTGAACCCTTGTAGCCTGCGTCCAAGAGCCTGACGAGACTCAAGGCTCGGGCTTTGCCTAGGCCTGCGCCTACCGAGATTTCTGTTAGCGAGGCGGCGAAGACCCTTCTCAATGACCCAAAATGGCCCAGGAGCTCTTCTGCCATCCTGGGACCTACGCCCGGGAGAGAACTGAGGACTGATAGTTGGACTCGCTTGAGATCATTTGTTCTCGGCTTCCGCACCATCAGAGGGAGGCCGCTGGATCCTCGTCTATGACGCCCACCTCGACCTAATGTGACCAAGAACTGTGCTGTCTGCTTTCCATCCGGGGCGAAGAACGTGTTGAGGCCAAAGTCGAGGACCGAGGATATGAGAGCCCCCCAGAGGGACCGGGGATTCCGTGATCCTCGAATCTCTTCCCAGAGATCACCTTCAACTATCAGAAAAATTGTCTCATATGCTTCGCCGAGTCTGTGAGCCTGGTCGAAGAGTCGGCCGCTGTAGAGTGAGGAGACAAAGTCTCTGACGGACTTCCGTTCAATCGCGTATGCGCCTACCAGATAGTCGGCGACGTCAAGGAGGCGGTACTCTACTGACACGCCTAGGGATCGAAGCGCTTCCGGCACTCCCGAGGGCTTCTCCCTCTCATCGGCGATTATCCGCAGCATAGCCTCAACCGCCTCCCTGAGTAGAATATGAGTTCGACGAAAACTGTTCCAGATAGGAAGCGGAACCGTGTGACTATGTCCGGCTCCTAGCACCTGATCCTAAAGGCAACAAATCCCGTGCAAAGGGAGGAGAGTTATGAGCCGCAGAACACCAAAGCATCGTCGTCCTGGCTCAATGGCCAAATCGGGGATTCGCCATGTTGGGCTAAAGGTGCGTGACCTCGAAAAGTCTGTAGAGTTCTACCAGGAAGTTCTTGGCCTCGATAGCAGCGAGCGCAAGAAGAGAGTGGCACGTATTCGTTCAGGCCGGGACACGCTCGTATTGCACGAGATGCGCCGTGGGAGGTCTGGCTTCCACTTCGGTTTCCGCGTGGATTCACCCTCGAAGGTCGACGAGTGGCAAGCATGGCTTAGAGCCAGAAACATGATCATTTACGATGACGTGACGGAGGGGAAGTATCGTAGCATCAAGATTAGGGACCCGGACGGTTACTTGATAGAAATAGTCTGCGATGATAGAGCTGTCGCAGAATGATGTGGTCATCTGTACGTTTCGCTCCCGTTGATGAGCCCGAAACGGGAACCGATTGGACGATATGGCCTAGGGTTAGAATGTAAATAGGAACGAGACCGTCGGCTAAAGCTGGCCGGAATGTCGGCGATAGAAGTCTCCTCACTCGAAAAATTATATGGTCAACTGAAGGCCGTTGACGGGATCTCGTTCTCCGTGCGCAAAGGCGAGGTCTTCTCGCTGCTCGGCCCGAACGGCGCGGGCAAGACCACTACGATAGAGATTCTCGAGGGGCTCCGGCAGCGAGACGGCGGCCAGATCAGCGTGTTGGGAGCGGACCCGTGGAAGAAGGGATACCAACTTCACAAGAAACTCGGGATCATACCTCAAGGGTTCACGTTCTTCCCAAAGGCAACCCCGCGAGAGGCGGTAACGTACTACTCGACTCTCTTTGGAGTGAAGAATGATCCTGATGTTATTCTCCGAAAGGTTATCCTCGACGATGCTTCAAAGGTCTACTTCGAGAACCTGTCTGGGGGTCAGAAGCAGAAGCTCGGGCTCGCACTTGCCCTGGTGAACAGTCCCGAGCTGCTCTTCTTGGATGAGCCTACGACTGGCCTTGATCCGCAGGCGCGTCGCAACATGTGGGATGTGATAAGGGGATTGGAGAAGGAGGGGCATACTATCATGTTGACGACCCACTACTTGGAGGAGGCGGAAGTGTTGTCTGACAGAGTTGCGATTATGAATCATGGGAGGATAATCACTGATGGGACACCGGCCGATATCATCCAGAAGCACGGATCTGGAGAAAGATTAGAGGTCCGGGGCGACGAGATGCTGGCTGATTATGTGAGGGAGAAGACTGGCTTCGACGTCACCTATGATGCAGGGAATGTTAGCGTCCGGCTGCGGGATAAGCGTGACGCGGTCATCGCGCTCGCCAGCATCGACCAGTCGGGTCTGCCCTGGAAGGATCTCAGGACACGGCACGATAGCCTCGAGGACATTTTCGTCAAACTCGTCGGGGGATCGTTAGAGGAGGGTGGAACCATCAAGCGATCCTCAGACAAATCGAACTTAGCTCGGGAGACAACAACTAGGTAGTACAATCATGGCAAGCCCCCGTCGAGTCTTGGCTGATCTCAAAGTCTTCATTAGAGGCTACACCCGTAGCAAGATCGGACTATTCTTCAGCCTCGTCTTCCCTATCATCCTGATTCTATTATTCGGCGCCATCTTCTCAGGTGGAAACGGTGGGCCCATCAACGTTTACGTGGAGAATCGGGACGGTGGCCCGGTAAGCGTTGCGTTCGTCAAAGCGTTAGACAACAAGAATACGACGCGCGTGACTCTGGTTGAGGGCAATCAGAATCTCTCGCAGTATCTTCTGTCACACTCGGCGAACCAGGGCGTACTTATCCCGTCCGGTTTTACACAAGACTACCTCTCCAATACCACGGTCAACGTGATCGTTTACACAAATCCCGCGGACACTTCAAGCCCCATAGTCTACGAGACAGTGAATGGCATCGTAACCAGTTTCAACGCTGCGAATTCGACTAGATTGCACAGCATCGGAATTAATCAATTAAATATCAAGTCTCAGACCTACAAGTACATCGACTTCTTAATCCCAGGACTCGTAGGGTTCTCAGTTCTAACGAGCCCCATGTTCAGCCTAGTCAACATCAGCAGCGAGTACAAGAAGACAAAGCTATTCAAGCAACTATCCCTAACCCCGCTTACCAAGACTGAATGGTTAACCTCAAAGGTAATCTGGTACGTCGTCTTGGGAATTATCTCGTTCTTCCTGATGACCCAGGTTGGATCGGCGCTCTTTGGTGCGCATCTTGATTATGCGTTGATGATAATCCCGTTCCTAGTAATTGGACCACTGTTCTTCGTGTCGCTGGGTATGCTTGTCGGGATGGTGAGCAAGAGTGTAGAGTCGGCAGCGGTGGTCGGGAACCTGATCACCTTCCCAATGATGTTCCTCTCCGGAACCTTCTTCCCTGTTAGTCTGATGCCTATGTATCTGCAGAATATTGCTCATGGGTTGCCGCTGTTCTACTTGATTGATGGGCTGAACCAGGTAATGATATACAGTAATTTCTCACAAGCGCTGTTTGATCTTGAGCTGATGTTCGTTCTGTCCGCCATCGCGTTCGTCTTCGCGGTCGCTTTCTTCAAATGGCGAGAAGACTAGACGTTGAGAGAATGGTGTCAGAAGGGTCCAGTCGGTGCTTCTTCCTCACATCTTAAATCTGGACCCTCTTAGCGTCAGCCCGATCATCCTTTGGCTGACCCAATACTATTGGTGAACAATCTCTGGGTCATCATCTGTGGACTGCTCGTTTTTACAATGACGATTTCTGTAGGGTTCTTGGAGATCGGAGAGTTGGGCTCCGACCTTGAGATTAGTCTTCTCAAAACGATGTTGATAACAGGCTCAGCCCTCTTCTTCATGGCCTTCCTCGGATTCAACACAGCGTTCGCGCCGACCTTAGGTGGAATCATCGGCAATCCGCTCTACCATGGTCTCTTTCTCGGCGGCTCCGCAACCAATACTCAAGGCCTACTTACGGGCATGTGGTGGTCCCAGCAGAGCACAGGCCTCACCATCGGGACCTACTTCCTCTTCGAGACCGCCTTCGCATCAGTCACACTCGCCCTCGTAGGCGTGATAGTATTGAGGAAGGTCAAGATGCAAGCCTTCTTCCTTTACTCGATCGTCTATTTCATCATCATCTGGAACCTGCCCGCGGCATGGATCTGGAATCCCACAGGATGGTTGGCACAGATGGGCATGGCCGACTTCGCCGGAGGGCTAGTTGTCCACGGAGCCGCTGGTGCAGCCGGTCTAGGAATCGTCCTCCAGGTCTGGAGGGAAGAGAAGAAGAGGGGAAATTCTACGAGTCCTCAAGTGTCTGTGAAGCTCAATCTTCCGTGGCTTACGCTCTCGATACTCCTCCTCTGGGTTGGATGGTTTGGCTTCAATCCTGGCAGCGTCCTAGCGTTTAACGACGAGGCGATGGTTGTCGTGCTGACAACCTTCCTAGCGGCGGCCTCAGCATTCCTCTCCATCATGTTCTTCAGATATCAGATGACCAAGCAGATGCCGAGCCTCATCTATGGAGCGAATGGCGTCTTGATGGGCCTGATCATCATTACGCCACTAGCTGGATTTGTCAGTCCACTGAGTGCCGTAATACTCGGACTTCTCGGCGGACCACTCTTCCTCGTGGGGGAGAAGTGGTTTGGAAAATTCAAATGGTTCACAGATCCGGTCGGACTGCTTCCGGGACACCTTCTCGGTGGAGTGTTCGGGGTCTTGATGATCGCCTTCTTTGCTCAGAAGGGCTTCGTCACTTCACTTGCCAGTTTGACTTTCGAGAACGGTGCCTTGGTTGCTACTTCATTGCCTGACGGACTATTCTACGGCGGGGGACTCTCGGCGCTCAACCAGCTTGGGATTGAAGCCTATGGGGTGGCGGTCGTCATGCTTACGGTCTTCATTCTGTCCTTTGTGACGGCTAGGTTGATCTCGGCTGCCATGAAGGGAATCACGACCAACCCACAAAACTAGCCGCGATTCCCACATCACTTGATACTTCGGGGGCCTAACAATCATAAGACCGACCCACGGTCCCTGCTCATAGACTTCGTAGAGCTGGTCTCATTGAGCATGAATCTTTGTCCCAAGTGTCACAAACCCATCAGGATTCCACAGGATCAGGTCATCATCATCAGGACAAAGGTAGGACGGAACAAGTTTGTGGACCATATGGCTCACAAGGTCTGCCCGACGGACCAGGCGGTTGCGAGCCAGGTGGGAGGCCAAGAATACTGCACGAACTGCGGGCACAACAGGACACTGCACAATCCAAAGTGCATCTACTCGAGCTTTGGCTTCAAGTGCGATTGCAAAGAATTCCGCAAATGAGTTCAGAACGACAAGGATTCACGCGGAAGTCCTGGAGTTGCAACAGCCGAGCTGAAGGCTCGTCGAAACCGGTGACCTTCGAGAAGGTTCTTTCCAAACTTTCTCCATGGTCGGAGAGACTGTTACCGTTATCTCCGGGCACTGGTAGCAAGTAGGAATCACCAGTCCATGCCCCTTATCATTCATAGTAGTCATGGGGGCTAGTGGAACGAAGGCGCTGATTTTCGGATTCCTGCAAGGAGTCGCCGGAGCCATCTCGGGACTACTTCCCGTGAGGCGTAGTGGAAAGAAGACTGCCCCACATAAGACAGTCAGCTCTAGAAGGCGTCTAGCTAGCAGGCCCAGAGTCAGCAGGAAGCAGAACAAAACCCGAAGAGTCAGATCCAGAACGAGGCAAGGACCACGCTTGAGGACAGAACGGGAACCGATCGAGACGGTCACTGACAATTCGAGCGTAGCCACGGTCTCTCAAACAGCTGTATACTCCTGTCCGGCATGCGGGCTGCAAGCTCCGAAAAGTTTGATGATTGAACATCTCCTGGGAAGCCCCAGTCACAAGCATGGCCCCGCTAAGCCAGAGCCGACAGCCGATCGCGCGGTCGAGAATGACCCAGCCTCCGTCGAAAGCGATGAGGATTCAAGACAGTCGTTAAGAAACCTGTTGCAGATTCTTGTTCCACCGCGGGCGTTCGGCCGAAGACACGAACAGAAGACCGTCAACCCTATCTCGTATCTGGTCCAGACACCAGACTCCAAGGATACATCCAGCTAAGTGCCGCGTCGATGCCCTCTATCGTTGAATATCGTCACTAAGTCCTAGTCCCTGGGAGAGGGTTGGTCATCGTGTCGCAATGTAGATCGAGTCGTCGACACTAGGAGAATGTCTCGGCTTCAAAAGATCACTGATCACCTTTTCCCTTAACAGAGCGACTCGGTCTTTCAGAGAATCGTAGAAGCCGAAGCTAGGTCTGAGAGAATACTCCTCGTATAGTGATGCTACTGTCTTGTAGACTAGAACTCTCGCTGAGCTCCCAAAGCTGTGCGTGAGGATCTCCACGACTTCGTCGAATCTTGACGCAATGTCACGGGGTGGGATCCCGTTCCTTTCCAGTAGCCGGCATACCTCGCTGGTGACAGCAGAGCCAAGCATGTCTCGGACGGTCCTGATGAAGCACTCGCTCATCGTGGACTGAAACGTCTCTACTAACGACGTGCGCACTGAAAAGTCCCCATTCGGAAAGACTTGCATTTCCTCGCCCGATTAGGCATGGTGTAACAATGTCCTGCCGAAAACGGGAACCACTACGAGCCCGAGTCTCCCCTGGTTAATAACTAGGCATCAGGGCTCGCACAGCCTACAAGAAATGAGACAATGCTCCCGGCCCTCAAGTTACAGTCAGCTAATCCGGAGGCACGCACGTCGGATGGCCATAAGGGTCTCTCTGGTGGTTGAGACGAGCTCCCCGAGCATTGCGCGGTCCCCCACTTACGAAATGCGACCTCAAAGCCTCATTAGAGAAAGCGCGAAGCTCGCTGACGAGAAGGCGTTCGCTTCCCTACTGACGGACAGCATCCGAGAGTCGATTGAAGACAGCCTAGGCAAGAACGTCCTCGCGCTCCTAGTCTCAAAGGGACTGCTGGACGACCCGGAAAATCCGAGAGAGCTGGAGAGACAACTCAACTCCACATTCGGGAACGCGTCCTCAGTGCTAGAAAGGATCATCATGAAAGGGCTCTACCAGAAACTCCGGATACCATTCGATTCAAACCTGAGTTTCGATTACGCTAAAACCCTGGAAGTGGCAAGAAACGTCCACCTAGTGGAGAGCAGGCGGAAATGAGTGAAGCTCAACAGATAATCGCCACACTATTATCGTCGGAAGTGAGAGGAGATCTTCTGGTCCTGTTCCATAGAAATTCGGGGCTGGTAGATACCATCGACGGCGTCGCTCGTCGAATAGGAAGAACAGGGTTCTCAATCGAGAATGACGTTCGGGACCTGGTGAAGCTCGGTGTCCTGAAGATGAAGAAGATCGGCAGTTCGGAGGTCATACTCCTCGACCGCGCTAGGGATAGAGAAGTTCTCGAAGCCGTTGCGAACCATATCAAGAGCGTCAACAGGAGCGAGCGAAGTTGACATCACCCACTTCTAGGACACGAGGACCTGAGTTCGAACAGCAATTCGTCCGTAGAGCAGGACAGGGACAAGGCGCACGGGTCCAGACCGGAATAGCGGAGCTTGATGATATGCTCCGAGGGGGTTTCATGGAAGGAGACGCGGTTCTCGTGGCCGGTAGTGCGGGCTCGGGTAAGACAACCCTCGCACTCCAATACCTGGTCAACGGGATCGTCAAGTTCGGGGAACCCGGAATCTACTTGACCTTCGAACAGATGCCGGACCAGATCTACAGAGACGCGAAGAACTTCGGATGGGACCTCCGAAAGATGGAGGAAGAGAACAAGTTCCGGCTAATCTGCACCTCCCCAGATCTTCTCTTGGAATCGCAGGGAGAGAACCTCCTAGACGAGGTGATAAAAGAGCTCCACCCCAGACGGATAGTGATCGACTCGCTGAGTCATCTGGAAATGTTCGTGGCGAAAGGAGACCTGAGGAAGGAAGCCTACCGGCTTGTTAGCTTCCTAAAGACGAAGGGGATGAGCTCTCTCCTGATCTGGGAAGCTGGCCAGATGAGTGGAAACTCGTTCAGTGTAACCGAGGTGGGGCTGAGCTTCCTCGTTGACTGTATAGTCGCGCTCAAACCCGTCGAGATCGAGTCCGCAGTGCGGAAAGCCTTGGTGATATTGAAAATGCGAGGGAGCGACCATGACAAGCAGCTCAGACAGTTCGAGATAACCCCCGCAGGCATCAAGATAGAATCGGCCTTCTCAAACTACGAAGGCGTGATGACAGGCTCGCCGAGAAGGGTTGCGTCAGAGAAGTTCACGGAACTGTTCCGTGGAGCCTCGGAGAAACGCAAGTGAGGAGATGAGAAGATGCTCGACCCTATCGTAGTTCCAACCCTCTACTTCGTCGCAATCTTCCAGCTGATACTACAGGCCGCCGTCTTCTACTATGCGTACCGGGTAACAAAAATGACCGGGTCTTTCCGCGCGTGGACCCTCATCATTCTCGCCTTTGCTCTCCTAACCGTCAGAAACATGGTGTCCCTCGTCCTCACGCTCTCGCTCCCAGCCGATCAAGTATCCTCTCTGATAGAGTCTGTGGGAGTGACAACGACAATCCTCAGCTCCGCGATCAACGTTGCAGCTTCCATCGCACTGTTCCTAGGAATGTTCGGCCTTGTCAAGAGATTCCAAAGCCAACCCAAAGCTCCCTAAGAAGGAGACCCAAGCGTCTCCGGACAAGGGAGGAGTCGACCGGTTCATCGAACTATTCATGAACAGCGTCAAGACTCAGAAAGGGAAACAGATTGGGGAAGAAGCCGGAACAGACCCCGCTTGAGAAGACGGAAGAGACTCTGCTGGCTATCAAGGAGTTCAAGCGGTACTTGGATGGCATGGAGAGAGATCTCAGCCGTACGTCAAAGAGACTCTCGAATAAAGAGGTCGCTCAAAGTGTCGGATTCGTAGCAACCGGAATTCATGAAGCTCTAAACTATCTCGCCATAGTCAAGAAGGTGATCGAGAAGACCGAGCGCATCGTCTCCAAAAGAGATGTTGCCTCTGGCCGTGGAACGGACGGGTCTCCCGAGCCGCGGACTAATCTCTAGGTTGGTCTGAGACAGCTAATCGCATTACCCACCCGCGATGGGTTGACAATGTCTATAGGAAGTAACTCTTTTACCCGGGTTCCGGAAAGTCAGCGCACTTTGAAAGTAGAATCTTACGATATCTTCCTCGATGTTGACCTCTCGAAGCTCCGTTTTGACGGTAAGGTGAAGATCAGGCTCGAATCCGAAGCTGATGTGAAGCTTGACGCCGTCGATCTGGAGGTCAGCCAGGTCAAGGCCAATGGGAGCCCTGTGAAGTACCAGATGAGCGGAGAGGGTCTCAGCGTCAAGACTGGGAAGTTCTCGGGAACCCTTGACATAGATTATCGAGGAACGATCTCGGAGAAGCTTGTGGGCTTCTACAAGGCAGCCTATGATGGTGGATACATCGCATCGACCCAGTTTGAAGCGGCTTCCGCGAGGAGGATGCTACCCTCTATCGACCACCCGGCGCACAAGGCAGAATTCAAGCTCACAGTCAAAACCGACAAGGATCTCGATGTAATCTCGAACACGCCTTCGACTTCTTCGAAGATTGAAGGGACCAAGAAGGTTGTAGAGTTTCAGAAGACGCCTCGCATGTCCACTTACCTCCTATACCTTGGAGTAGGCAAGTTTGAGGAGGTGAAGGAGAAACACGACGGCGTCGAGTACGCGGTTGCGACGGTCCCTGGGAAATCATCCGGCGCGAAATTCCCACTTGATGTAGCGAAACAATCGGTCCAGTTCTTCGAGAAATATTTCGGGATAAAGTATGTTCTTCCCAAGCTTCACCTGGTCGCGGTGCCAGAGTTTGCGGCTGGTGCGATGGAGAACTGGGGAGCGATCACGTTCAGGGAGATCGCCCTGCTTATCGACAAGGACAGCAGTGTTCGGATCAAGAAGCTGGTGTCCGAGGTCATCGCTCACGAGGTGAGCCATCAGTGGTTCGGGAACTTGGTGACTATGAAGTGGTGGGATGATCTCTGGCTCAACGAGAGCTTCGCAACCTTCATGGCGGCGAAGGCTGAGGATGCGATGTTTCCCAAGTGGAGGACTTGGGAAGAATTTGTCAGACTGGATACTGCGGGTGCGTTGAGCCGTGATTCGCTGTTGAATACTCATCCGATTGAGGTGAAGGTCAACTCGCCGTCAGAGATTGAGGAGGTGTTCGACGACATTAGCTACGGAAAGGGAGCGAGTGTGATCCGGATGCTTGAGGCGTATACTGGCGAGGAGAATTTCATGAAGGGGGTTCGGTCGTATCTTCAGAAGTACAAGTACTCGAACGCTGCTGGCATCGACCTCTGGACCCAGATCGAGGAGGCTTCGAAGGCCCAGGTGAAGAGAGTAATGAGCGAATGGATCAAGAAACCAGGCTATCCAGTGCTCAGCGTGAGTCTCAAGAGCGGGAAGATAGCGGTTAGGCAGGAACGGTTCCTCTTCTCGGGTAGGGCGGAGAAGACGACTTGGCCTGTTCCGATTACGATGAGATTGAACGGGGCTACCAAGAGGCTGCTCATGGACAAGGAGGAGGAGCTTGTCGATGTTCCGGGCAAGGTCGAGTCTGTCAAGCTGAATGTTGATCAGACCGGCTTCTACAGAGTCCACTATGATGGGATATACGACAAGGTCTGGAAGGCGGAATTGTCCCCCTTGGATCGTTACGGGATCATCTCGGACAGCTATGCGTTTGTCTTCCAGGGAAGGACACGCTTCGACGAGTATCTAGCGCTAGTTGATCGGTACACGAACGAGCAAGAGTATCTTCCCGCCTACGAAGTCTCAGACCAGCTAGCTTCACTCTACGCTCTTGCGCCGAAGGCCATTGCAGAGGCTTCCAAGAAGTTCCATAGAGCGCAGTTGAAAATCTTGGCCAGCAAGGCCGACGAGAATAGCGTCCTTCTGCGGGGAGTGATGTCAGGAAGGCTCGCGCTGGTCGATGAGGATTACGCTAGGGAGACCGCGACCAAGTTCAGGGACTACGAGAAGGCCGAGCCGGACATGAAAGCAGCGATCGTCGCGGCCTATGCCCGCTCCAAGGGAGACTTTGACACAGTCATCAAGAACTACAAGAGCAGATCATCTGAGGAGGAGAAGACTAGATTCCTCGGCGGTCTCGTCAGCTACAAAGACCCTTCACTGGTTTCGCGGGCACTCGGCCTGGCCGGTTCCGAGGAGATTAGGAAGCAGCATGTGCAGAGTCTTCTCCTGGGTGCTTCGAGAAATCCGGATGCGAGAGATGCTACGTGGAGCTGGGTCTCGAAGAACATTGACTGGTTGAGGAAGATATACGAGGGAGTCGGAACTCTTTCGCGTCTTCTAACCGCAACCATTCCACTCTTTGGAATAGGCCGGGCTGAGGAGTTGAAGCGATTCTTTGCGACAAACAAGATACCAGAGGCTGGGATGGGAATTGAAGCGGGGATGGAGAGGCTCAAGATCAACGAGGACTTTCTCCGCCGTGTAGGAGAGACTGAGCAGCAGGTCATTCAGGTCCCGGAGCGGTAAGACAGTAAGAAAACTAGATTTCTCTCCACCCTCAGGTGCTACTTGTTGGAACCTGTCGATGCTCGGCTCAGGCATCCAAGGATGATAGCCAACTGGCTGATCTATGCCTCAATCATACTCGGCGTCGTCCTCGTGGCACAGCTCTACTCACTTGTCCCAACCTTGCTCTTCTACTCGGTCCTAGCGGGATGGATAGCCTATTTGATCATTGGACTGGGGGTCGCGCTGCACAAAGATGCAGCCTACTCCATGTCCCTAGTTCTTGCGGTTCTGACTCTCGCTGTTTCGCTCCCTCAGCAGGAGCACTACTCATTCGGAGTCAGCGTCGCTTCTCTAACTTTTGTCGCAGGTTCGATCCTTCAAGTCGGAGTGATAGTCTCGGTCACGAGATATCTCCTCTTGAAAAGGAAAAATCTGGAGAGGCCCGGGTCTTAGTCGACTGGTATGGCCGGATTCTGCAGAATTCTTTCAGCGGTTCGAGGCTGAGCTGGATTGAGCACCGAAATGGAAGGTTGGATGCTGTGGTCTAACCTGTCTCGGCTTGTGAACGGTGCCCCTGTGGAACGTGACCTTGGTTGTCTGTACGAGTCCAACCTGTTTGAGGGCGTTATCGAGGATTTCCAGCTGCTCCACTGTCAAGTCCCGGTTGACCTCTATTACTATCCGCTTGACGCCTATGCGTGTGCTCGGAGTTCTGTTCAAGACTTGTCTATATGCTCGAGGATTGAGGGACTCGGCGACGCTCGATAAGTTCTGATTGTTACCTGTCGGTCGGTTCGCGTGTCCCTTGAACTCGGGGCAGGCTAGGCTACGACTGTCAGAGTGATTGTCGTGGAATGGGATGTGGAGCCGCTCGTGGCTGTTACGGTGATAGTGTAGGTTCCGAAGTGAGTCTTCTTGAGTGTCCTGATGCCGAGGATAGATGTGGCCGAGCCTCCAGAGGTTAGGGTGAGCGTAGAGCTGCTAAGAGTAGTCCTCGGACCCGAGGGCGAGATTGATGTCGAGAGGCTTATCGTTCCGCTGAATCCATTGAGGCTAGTAATTGTGATGGTTGAGTTGTCCGTGGAGGATCGTGAGAGAGTGAAGGATGATGGGTCCGCTGAGATGGAAAAGTCAGGATTCACTGCTACTGAGACAGACACTGTTGTAGAATGTGAGAGGGAGCCGCTGGAACCGGTTACCGTAACGGTATAGGTTCCTGTGGGAGTCGAAGGCTGGGTCTGGAATGTGAGAGTCGAGGTGCCGGTGCTGCTGGATGATAGCGAGACGGAGGCAGGGTTTAGAGACGCGGTTGGACCCGAGGGCGAGACTGTAGAGGAGAGGCTGACTGTTCCTGTGAAGCCTCCGGTGCTTGTTAGGGAGATGCTAGATGTGGCTGATGATCCGGGTGCGATGGTTATTGATGAGGGATTGGCTGAGATGCGAAAGTCTGCAACGATGAGGTTGACGGAGGCTGAGTGTGAAAGTGAGCCGCTGGTACCCGTGACTGTGATCGTATAGCTGCCTGAGGTTGACGAGCTGACGGAGAGGCTAGAGCTCGCGGTTCCTCCAGAGGAGAGAGTGACGCTCGTCGGGTTCAGAGAGAGGCTTGGGCCGCTGGGTGAGCTTGTGGCTGAAAGGGATACCGTGCCTGTGAAGCCGTTGAGGCTTGAGAGTGTAATGGTCGAGCTAGCGGAGGAGCCGAGAGGAGCATTCAGACTGCTGGGGTTAGCGGAAGTGCTGAAGTCGGGCGAAGGCGGTGTTGACTGGTGGAATCGCCACCCCGTCACGGGGTGGATTTCCCAGCCGTTGAAGCTGTGCCACTGCTGGTTAATCTGACCAGGGTCCCAATAGACGTAGCCTTGAACATCAAGCACTGACGAGCTGGTGGTTTGAGAGTTCACTGCTGCATCGTCGCAGGCGGTCGACGCTCCGCAGTACCTGGCGGCTTTCCAGTCATGATCGATCTCGATATGGATTCGACCATAGCACGTCTTGTCCGAGCTGTTCGAGCATGAGCTGGAATATGTGGGAACTACGGCGGGATCGTAGATGTTAAAATCGGTATCGCAATAGTTTCCACCGTTCGAGGTTCCCCCGTTGACAGGGTCGTAGGTGCCTGTGCAGTCGTCGTTGGCGATGCTACCCCTTTTTACACCATCAATCTCGACGAACACGGAGACCTGTCCGTGCGAGTTTGTGATCGTGCACGGAGGTCCGGGCGAGACCCAGCCTGCCGGAGTCGAACCAGGTGCGAGCCAGCGTTTTGCGGTTCCAACTGGCGATGTGATTCCCGGGTTGAAGATACTGTTGGATAGAGACGAAGACCCGGTCATATTGTTCGTGATGTCTGTTATCCTAACTATCCAGGGCGAGGAACAGGATACCCGAGGATTCCACGAGCCGGAGCCTACAGGAAATTGAGTTGAGCTTACTGCGCCTGCGAGGGATGGCGCTGCCTCCATTGTCGATATGAGGAGAATTCCGAAAAGTACGATTAGAGTGATTCGAGATCGGTTGAAGGCTAGCTTCACCTCAAGGTCGAAGCGCCCTCCCGTATTTATCTATGCGATCCAAAAATCTTCCAACGTCTACCAATAGATACATCGAGAAATAGTCAGAGGCCACTCCAACCTCTGCAGGAGCCAAGGAGATTTGTCGGCTTGCAAGTCGGTTAGAGGGATTACAGTATGGCCGGCTGGTGGTCGCCGCAGGGGCCAAGGTTAGAATAGGAGGATCTAGAACTGAGACGTCTCTATTGAACGGGTGTTCAGTCCGTGCAGAAAAATTCACAGAAGATCGAGACGAGGATCATTCACGCTGGAGAGCCCAACCCGCGGATAGGTGGAGCAGTCGTCATGCCTGTGTTTCAATCGGCTATGTACGAGACAGCGGGTGAGAAATCCTATGATGATATCACATACATTCGTCTGAACAATACACCAAACGCTCAAGCACTGGCGGACAAACTGGCCTCGCTAGAGAACGCGGAATCTGCGCTGGTGACCGCTAGTGGCATGGCCGCAATCTCGACCTCTCTGCTGACAGTGCTGTCAGCCAGCGACCATCTCCTTGCCCAAGACTGTCTGTACGGCGGGACCCACGACTTTGTCACGAGAGACCTGGAAAAGTTCGGCATCTCATACACTTTCATCGACGGAAACGATCCAGAGTCCTGGGAGAAGAAGGTCCGGCCGAACACGAAGGCGGTCTATATCGAGACGATCTCGAATCCGCTCATGCAAGTACCTGATCTCGAAGCTGTCGTAGAATTCGCGAAGCATAACAAACTCGTCTCTATCATCGACAACACTTTCGCGAGCCCGATAAACTTCCGGCCGCCAGAACATGGATTCGACCTCTCGGTCCATAGCGCAACCAAGTATCTTAACGGCCATTCGGATATTGTAGCCGGTGCGGTCATCGGAGGATCAGAGCTGGTCGAAAAGATCACTCATCGGCTGAACCATCTTGGTGGGAGTCTTGATCCACATGCAGCATTTCTTCTGCACAGAGGCGTGAAGACGCTCGCTGTCCGGGTCAAGTGTCAGAACGAGAGTGCGTTGCAGATAGCGCGTTTTCTGGAGAAGCACCCAGGGATATCCAAAGTAAACTATCCAGGCTTAGAGAGTCATCCGGACCATGGAAGGGCGAGGAGCCTCTTCGACGGTTTTGGCGGGATGATGAGCTTCGAGCTTCGAGGCGGTGTTGAAGCTGCCGAACTGTTCATGCGGAAGGCGAGACTGCCGATTGTTGCTCCTAGTCTGGGCGGGGTCGAGACGTTGATGACTAGACCCTCACGAACCTCCCACTCAGGCATGCTGGTCGATGAGCGTAGACGGCTGGGCATCTCCGATGAGCTGATCCGATTCTCTGTCGGAATCGAAGCAGCCAACGACATCATAACGGACCTAGATCAGGCCCTCAAGGCCGTTGAGGAAAATCATCGCCAGACAAGCGGTCAAGCCCACGTCGCATCATAATGTCGTGAGATGAGGCGAGTCTGGGAACGCCTCAGCTTCAGCCTGATCCGGAAGAGCCCCCAGAACACAAACCGGGGGAGAATTTCTTGAAAAGGTGCTGCCACCAACGTCTTGTTATGGCGGGCACGTAGTTGACGTGAGGTGCCGGGTTGGCTCCTCACATCACTTGAGTGCGCTCAAAAAAGAGCTCGTGGGGGTTCCTAGTCCTGTGACGTCGTCGTAACCAGGGCTAGCGTTCAGGCTGAGAGTCTGGTCCATTGTCCGAAGACGATAGACTACTCCCGCGCTGGCGTCTATGCTGTTGACGTAGTTTGCTCTTACTACTGCGACTGTGGAGCTTGGGTGTGTGATGTCTGTGAAAGCTGCGGAGCCTGCGAGGCTGTAGAATAGTGGGTTGGCGAATCCGTGTGGGTGTCCCGCAGCCTGGTCGGCGAGGGCCATGATTCCTGCGACGAGTGGAGATGATAGGCTGGTTCCACCAATCCGGTATTCAGAGTATGCTATGGTACCGTTCGGGAATGTCTGGGTCTCACCTATCAGGTAGCCCGTGTTGGGGTCGCCGACCGCTGATATGTCGGGAACGGCTCTGCCTGTGCGGCCCTGTGCTGTGAAGACGGATTTCGGCACTACTCCTACTTGGTAGGAGGGTTCGGAGAAGATGCGGCTGACGCCGCCTCCCGACCCGTACAGCCAACTGCCGGGGGGTGTGGGCGACCATGTCGTGCCCGTCCACGAGGATGTTTTCGTTCCCCAAGCGGTCTCGAAGAGGTAGTTGTTTGATGCGCCGACTGCGAGGCTTGTTCCTCCCACGGCTGTCACGTATGGGCTTGAGGCTGGCCAGTCAGTGGTCGTGTAGCCTACCACGAGCGACTCGTCATTGTTGTCGCCGGACGAGAAGTAGATTCCGATGCCGGTGACCACTCCCTGGAGGATGATGCTCTCGTAGGGTTTGATGTAGCCCTGTGGGAGAATCTCTGTCCGGAAGCCGTACGAGTTGGTGACGATCGAAGCTACGTGCCTGTCCACCACATAGTTCAGTGCCGCATCAAGGTCTTGGAAGTTGTTGGGAGCGCCTACGTAGACGATCTTTGCTGCGGGTGCCATGCCATGGACTGCTTCAATGTCCAGCGTTTCTTCGCCGTACCAGCCTTGCGGGTCCTGTGCGATGCCCTTCTCTGGATGGTTGTAAGTCCCTGGTGCGACTACCTGAACCAGCTGGTTGGCCGTCAAGGTTGGAAGCCCGCGGTTGATCGACCACTGGTTCACATCCTGGACGATGGTCGGTGCTGCGTAGGCGTCGATGATCGCTACCGTCTGGCCTGACCCATCATAGCCGGAGATGCCATAGGCGCCCTTGATCTGCTGGGGAGTGTATCCGCATGGCGCGTAGGGGAGTGTGCCCGTTCCGTACGGGTTGGTGAAGCCAACAGCTAGATTCTGTCCCCAATAGGTTGAGCATGGCTGAGCGCTGACGAAGGCTGGGGGTGGGGGTGCGTCCCCGACGGAGTGATTCGTGAAGACGAATTGCGCGCTGTCGTCTAGGCCTAGGACCCCGGTAATGGTGCCTGCGAGCGAGCTGGGTATGGACACGTCTGAGGAGGGAGACCTCACGTCTAGGCCTGAGACAGTGTAGAGTCCGAAGCCGGTTCCGAACGCTGTCTGCGCCTGGGCTACGGTGCCTTCAGCAGAGACGTAGAGGTTGTTTCCTGGGGTGTATTCTACAGAGAATCCTTGGCTGCGCAGCCAGGACTGGACGGCTCCTACCTGCGACTGGGACGGGGCAAACTGTTGGTGGAATTGTGAAGGTGTGAGGTACTGTCCATAGGAGGAACTCTTGGGGTCGGATACCGCTTGAGCTAGTGCCTCTACCTTTGACGGGTTGTTCCAGCCTAGGTAGACTCGGAAACCTACGTAGCTCGTCGGGTCAGCGGCGCTCCTGTAGTTGTTGCTGCTCGCCCAGCTGGGGGCGCTTCCATTGAGCGTTGTGCGACCGTTATTGGAAGTCGATGGAAGGGCGGCGACTGAAAGGTTGATTGAGAGAGCAAGTAACAGTACTACTGTTGCGATGGCTATTCTCGGAAACGTCAATTCAAAAACCGAACTTCTTCTCTCTCCCTGTAGATATTTAACAGTTGGCGATCTTCAGCAGACTCTGGCAAGCCGGAGACTTACAGCTGGATACGGAACGGATCTATTCCGAACGGAATTGTTACGAACCCCGAAGAACAGAATACTTCAGGTTCGCTAGGGCGAATCCGACTTCTGAAAACATGAGGAATGCACGTCTCTTAGACTGCCTCAACGAAGACCTGAAGCGTTACAGGGTGATTCTCATCGCTGATGTTTGCCAGTTCAATCCGGTAGCTTCCCTCCGTCTGAACAACGCCACTCCACGTGCTCGTCGGGTTTGTGGCTGTGAGCCGCGTCGAGAACGGGTAGGGAGTTACGAGATCACCGTACGGCGGACCGTTCATGCTGAAGGCTACGTCCGCGCCGACTCCATCCTTGAACGCGAGTATTATTGTTACGTTCTTACCTGCTCTGAGGAGGAAGTTCCATTCATTATCGAAGATGAAGGTTGTTGTCTGGTTGACCAGTACACCTTCTTGGTAGTTAGTAGGTCTCGGACCGACGTAAGGCTGCCTTTGATGATTCGAGTTGTACCAGTTTCCGGCTGCTACAATTCCTATGAAGGCGGCGAGGATAAGAAGGGCCAGCCCAATCTTTTTCCAATGATTCCTCTTCCTGAGCGCATGTCTTCTTAGTTTTTCATCCCTCTTACTAAGGGAGCGGCAGATCATTTCCGAGTTGCCCCTTCCGTCATTGTTCGCGGTCGGAGACTTCGCGGTGGATATCGAGCCTTTGCACGGAGCGGGGCATAATCTCTTCCAGTCATAGTTTCACTTGAGCTCAACGGATCTTGCCACCGTGCATCTTCGATGGGCCCACGGCCTGCAGAAGACAATGGCCCATTCTTCAAATTAAGCATCGCGGTATGATGTGAAGGCCAGCACGTGTCTGCATTCGATACTTTGGCTTTTTCTCTCGATCCAACCGAAAGCTGCGGGTAGAGAAATGATGATTGGGAATACGTGGATACTTTCCGATATCGTGTTGTTCGGGAAGATTAATTAGGTCGTACGGGAGGTGCGGGAATGATGGCTGTATGAGCATGAATATTCCTGAGCCTCAGGGAGAAGCATCCGGTAGTTCTGTGGGAAGCGCTTCCGCCAGCACCGTCAGGTTTTACGATGCACTGAGCGTTGTATTTTTCGTGGCAGCCGCGGCCTCGCTAGCCTTTCTGGGCTACTACCTGATCACTGACTTCGTCGTCATTGCCCTTGGAGCGATGGACATCGGCACGATCCTTAACGCCACGAGCCGTATGATCGCGCTGCGGAGAGTGGGAGGCGAGATCAGAGAGAAGAAGGTGCGAAGCACTGTTCATATCTTCCACGTTATCAGCTACGCGTGTTATGGTCTGGCTTTCGTGGTCTTCGCTGTCGCTGTTGTCAATCTTGACACGGATTTTGGAGTGATGGGACTGGAGCTAACAGGGTGCGGAACCATCCTCATGGCAATCTCGCGCAGTATACGACTGGAGAGCCTCGCGTGAAACTTGGAGCTTTGGAAGCTCAACACAGCCTTCAAGCTCTTCCTTCTCGCCATATCTGCCGCGTTCCTCGGCTCGGCTCTGCTCCACCAGACGCAAGTCGTTCACTATCTCCCGCTTGTGCTTGCAGTCGGCGTGGCCGTCTACATCTCTATCATCATCAATCCGACGCTTCGCAGAAGGCGGGTCGGCGTCTATGCTCTTGCAACTGTCTTCATCTCCACGGCTCTGGCCGTAAGTGTTGCGGCCGTGGGATACTACAGCCTCTCCACCAACAGCTCATGCGCCCCTGCAGGAGCTGTTCCGCTGGACTGGACAGGGAGCGTTATCTTAGACTCTGAGCGTCACCCGTATCTGGACTCGGGCGTGACCTACAGATTCAGCTTCGTTCTAACCTCAGGGCCTGGTTATAGGATTCGGGTCACACAGGATCCCTTCCCGACGCCCATCCTACACATAGCCAGCCTCTATCCCTCAGCGAACATGGATGTGTGGAATTTTACTCCATCGAGCTGTGGTAAATACTGGGTTGAGCTACTGAACATCGGCTTCGGCTCGCAACCAAGCGGCTATCATGTCCTAATCGCGGCTGTTGCGTCTTGAGAGGCCCAAGGACTCTATACAAAGGACATGACCGTCTAGGGCTTACTTTGATTCCTCGGTGTTTCTTGGCTAACGGAATAGGTCTCCGTTAAGGTATCTCAGACCAGAATCTACTATCACAGTCACGATTCTCTGTCCGGGGCCAAGTTCATGGGCGATCTGGAGTGCCGCAAACACGTTTGCTCCACTGGAGATTCCTGCAAAGACTCCCTCGGTCTTTCCGAGCTGGCGAGCAGTACTGTACGCATCTTCATCGCTGACGGATATGATCCTGTCGACAAGGTCCATCCTCATTATTTTTGGTATGAATCCTGGTCCTATTCCCTCGATTCGATGGCCGCCTAGTGGTCCTTTTGACAGGTGTCGTGATGAGGCGGGTTCCACGGCCACGCATTTGACGTTGTTCAGTTGTTCTTTGATGACTTCACTGTTTCCTGAGAAGCAGCCTCCTGTTCCGACGGACATTACGAATGCGTCGAAACTGTTGAGGCGGTGCACTATCTCCTCGCCCATCTTGTGATAGCCGTTCTTGTTGTCTGTGTTGTTGAACTGGTCTGTCCAGAATGTGTTTGGCTGCTTGGACAATTCTCTAGCCCTGGCTATCATCTCCTGGATCAGCTCGGGCGTGATCTTTCGATCAACGCTGGGAACTATGTCGACGGTGGCGCCTAGCGCCCTCATAGTGGCGAGCTTCTCCTCAGCGAACGCGTCTGATGAGACGAAGTGTGAACGGTAGCCCTTGGCAGCGCAGACCATTGCCAGCGAGCTGCCGGTGCTTCCGCCAGTATACTCGACCACGCTCCCTCCGGGTTTTAGTTGACCTCTCTTCTCGGCTCTCTCAACCATCGAGAGGGCCATCCGATCCTTCATGCTACCGGTTGGGTTGGCTCCTTCCCATTTCACCCAGACTTCAGCCCCGTCCGGTCCGGCCATTTTCCGGAGCCGAAACATAGGAGTATTCCCGATTGAGCGAAGAATGTCCACGTCGAGGCTTGGTGCTTGTTTCTGTTCGATCTGAGTCTCGATCAAGATGGAATCGACACGATCTTTGGGGATTTAAACCAAGACCTAGGTATCGCAGGGCAGCTCCAACCGATTAGCAGCGGGTCGACAAGGTCAAGGATCCTCCTTTCAACAAGTCTTAACTCGATGAGTTATCGTAAAGCATGTCATGCAATCTGTGACCAGTAGGGTCGAATTTCATGATGTGGCGAAGGGGTTGTGGATCTGGCGTGCGGAGCATCATCACTGGAAGCCCGGGGACGACTGGCAGCCGGTCGTGACGTCGACCTTTGTCGAGTCAGGTGGCGAGAGGCTGGTGCTTGACCCGCTCGTCCCGAAAACGGGCGCGGAGGAACTGTGGAAACGTCTCGACGCTCGGCCGCCGACGTTGGCTGCTGTCCTGATTCCTGACCATGTGCGGGACGTTGACGAGTTTGTCCGTCGCTACAAGGTCCATCCGTTCGGTCCGAGGCTCTTCTGGCCCGACGACGTGCCCAAGACAGCGCTGGAGATACTCGAACCGGACCGAGTGCTTCCGGGAGGCCTTGTCGCGCTTTACGATGGAAGAGGGCGTCTAGAGACGCCCGTCTGGCTGCCGGAGCAACGGGTGATAGTCTTTGGCGACGCGCTAACGGAACGGGGTGGCAAGCTCCTAGTCTGGTCTTCTCCGTGGCACGAGAAGCGGGCGTTGCCAGCGTTGAGAGAATTGCTCAAGCTTCCATTTGAGCAAGTTATCATTTCCCACTGCGACCATGAGCCGGTGCATAGCCGCTCGGCCTATGAGCGTGCACTGGAACTCCCGCCCTGGAAGGGATAGCGGACCCAGAGATATTCGGCTCTACTTCGGGTTCCCGGCTTTGAGCCAGTTGACATAGTCCTGGATGGCCGAGCGGGTGTCGAACCTGGCTGAGAAGCCAGTGTCCGATCGTAACCGCTTGGTCTCCACGGGAGGTAACGGCGGAAAAGGAAAATGTCCCCGGGGAAGGTCGACTGTGAAGTCTGGGACCACCCCTCTTGACAGCTTCCACGAGTTCTTTGTTCGGAGTGGGTTTGCCCGAGGCTATGTTGTAGACGTCGTACTGGAGCTCTTCTGCGGTCTGGAGTAGTGCGATGGCTCGGGCCATGTCCTTGATGTAGCACAGGTCTATCGCATCGTCTGCGTTGCCGAAAAACACGTTCTCCAGGTTCGGCGCTCTTCCGCCTACAGCCGCATGAACCAATCGTGGCGCAAGGCCGAGTTGTGCGCCGTCAAATGGGCCGTACATTCCCATTAGTCGAACGCATATGGTGCTGATGCCGGTCTTCTTTGCGAACTCGCCAGCGGCCACTTCGACAATCTTCTGATACGCGAGGATCGGGAAGGGACTCTGGAGGAGGAGGGGATGCTCCTCATCTGCTTGTCCCTGAACCCCGAGGTACATTCCGCCTGTGCTCGAGAATGTTACCCGTTTGACTTTCCATTCCACTGCGACTTGGAAGGTCGCCGTGAGCATGTCGAAGTATCCCTGGAGACCGCGTACGGGGCTGTTGGCCTTGAGCCTCCCCCGACGTTGACGATGCCATCGATACCGTGCTTCTCGCCGATCTTTCGTAGGTCCTCGGTCGAGGTCGCGTCGGCGGGCTCAATGACCACACGATGATCATCAATGTGTTTCTGGAGGAACCGCGGAATCTCAGTGCTCTCATGCCGGGTAACTACGCAGTCGTGGCCCTGTTCGACTAGGGCCTCTGTCGTGTTCGAGCCTATGAAGCCGTTTAGGCCGCCGACGACAAGAATCATCGTAGCTCGCTCCTGGACGAAATGTACGAGCCTGACGGGGCCGGATTGTGATCATTATTATCCACGGTGATGATTACTTTTCCGCGTGTTTGTCCATCCTCAAGGTACCGGATTGCCTGGGCAGTCTCGCTCAACCGGTAGCGTCTGTCGATTACGGGCACGATCTTTCCTGCTTCCATAAGCTCCTTCAGTGAGACGAGGTCTTCCTGGTTTGGTTTTGCGATGAAGAACACGAATTTCTCGTCTCCCCTTGACAGTCGCCCTCGTATCGCAAAATAGAGCAGACGCATGATGATCTTGTCTCGCCATCCAACGATCACGCAGTTCGCGTCGGGATTCATTATGCGCTTGTAGTGGGAGATCGAATGACTCGAGGCGATGTCACAGATCAGATCGTAACGTTGTCCATTCTTCGTGAAGTCTTCCTTTGTATAGTCGATGACGTGGTCTGCGCCAAGGGACCGGACCATGCCTAGATTCTTCGTGTTGGTCACCGCGGTGACTTCGGTTTCGAATGACTTGGCAATCTGGACCGCAAATGTTCCTACTCCACCTCCCGCACCATTGACCAGCACCTTCTGTCCAGGTTTGATGTGTCCGTGGTTGCGAAGAGCTTGTAATGCGGTGAGTCCGGCTATAGGAACGGCGGCGGATTCCTCGAAGGAGCGATTCGCTGGTTTCAGAGCTATTCTGTTTTCTCGGGCAGTTCCGTACTCGGCGTAGCCGGCGTTGCACACACCGTATACTTCGTCCCCTGGTTTGAACTGAGTCACATTATTGCTGACTGCTTCGACCCTGCCAGCGATGTCGCTTCCGACTCCGGCTTCTTTTGGCCGGCGCAATCCCATACCCATTCGGAACATGGGCAGTACGAGTCGTATCAGGAAGGGCGGTCCTCTCACATCATACCGGTCTGCAGGATTAACGGAGGATGCGTAGATCTTTACCAATACGCCACGAACATCGTTCGGAGCAGGCTTCTCCACCTCCTTCAGCTGGAGAACGTCCGGTGATCCATATCGATCGCGGACAATCGCTTTCATGAATCCCTTCTCAACTTGTCTTGATTCGGTGATCATTGGAACTTCCTCAATCATATTTCGCTAGTGCCTCCTCTGTAGTGTTCAGCATCTCGCTGATGTCGATCGGGTTTCCTTCCATCACATCTCTCACCTGTTTCTTGGCCGTCTCGGTGAGTAGAGATCGTAGGTCGTTGGCGAGTGGCTTCGATTCTGTTCTGCTGGTCTTCTCCTCGGTTCTGAGGACGACGGTATCTCCTGAAACCTTGAGTGTGAATCTTCGAATGTCGAGTGTGATCTTGTCCTGGGTGACGCGGAGCGTGTGGAGTGGCGATGCGGTCTTCACTTCTGTGGGGGAGTAGGAGAAGCTGTCTGAGCCGGCCGCGAGCTCCATCGATCCGTCGCCTACAGAGAGGCTGCTTCCGTTCCATTTTGCGGTTGCCTGGTGGCCGTTTGTCGTGACGTATGCGCTGCCGGTTCCCTTCGCCAGCCACCTCTCTTTTGGATGGTGCTCGCCGTCTCCGTCCCAGTCGAAGATGAGCGGACCAATCTTCCACCGGTCGCCCATGCAGCCATCCCGGATTCTTATCCGGCCGACATCGACATCTTGTGCCCGCGATATTGCCTCTTCATCGAGCTGGTTTGGCGATTTGCCGGACATGTTGACGACCTCGTCTCTGGATAGTGCTCTTCCCTGGAATGGGACCCCTACTGTCGTGACTGGACCTGGGAGCGAGGCGCTGACCATTCCCATCGGTGTCTTGAACGAGCTTGAGACCTCGCCTAGGAGTACGCAGCCGATGGTCCGTCCTCCTCGCCTGATCGGCATTCCCAGAGTGTCCTGTTTCACAGCGAGTCTGGTTCCTTCCATTGTTGGTCCCCTGCCTTCCGGGACGATGAACGGTTTCGCGCCCCACTTTCGGGCTAGACCCAGCCTCTGAACTGCGAACGCTCCTAGACCGGTTGCGATTGCTCCAACGGCAAGGTCAGGGACCCGGCTGGAAATGACACCTGGAAAGACGTCTGACTGTAAGGCCGCCACCCAGCTTAGTATCCAGATCGACACTATGATTGCGACAAATGCGGCCGCGAGGTTCCAGAGAATACTGCTAAGTGCTCTGCCTGCTCCGGAGCTGGTCTCTGTGCGGAGAATTCTGCCTAGGAGATACAGGCCGAAACCAGTGAGGAGCATGATGACCGAGTACTGTTGGATTCCGAGGGGTTGCCTGATGAGCCAGACAAGAGCGAGAAGCGCTGACAACCCGGTCAGCGTGACTGCGATTCGCCTTATGGCGCGCGACATCATAGAGTCGCGCCCTATCTCAATCAACTTGTTCTCCTCCGAGTGCCTCGCTCATCAACGCTAGGGTCCTGGTGAGCATCCGTCCCCTCTTGGTGAGTTCGTAGCCTCCCTCATCGCTGTGGGAGACCAATCCCATGTTCAGCAGGCTCTTCAAGTGGTTGTTGACGGAGGCCGCTTCGAGGCCCGTAGCTGTCTTGAAGTCGGAGAAAGTCTTCCTTGTAGAGTAGAGCATCTTGACCATCTTCAGCCGGTCAGTGTTCGCTAGCGATTTCAACAGGTCAGCCGCTGTAGTCTCAGGCATACCATCAACAAGTTCGTCTACTGCGATCTCTCCTCGCGTGGCCAGGCTTGACTTTACATCTTCTCGGATCTGTCTGACTAGGTCCTTGACGACGACAAAGGAAGGCTCGGCCTGTGCCACGTCATCCTTCTGGAGATCAACCCTGATCGAGCTGGGTCCGGAGTTCTCGAGAGCCTGGGAGACTTGGCGCCGTATCTCATCCTTCAGCGACCTGATCTCCTCCCGGAACTCTTTCCGCATATCAGCGACTTTGTCAGCCAAGTAAACGCGCCTATACTTGCGACGGAGGTTGAGTATATATGATTTTACTTCAAACGGGATTTAGATAAAAGACATTTTCCTAGTTCGCGAGCCGTTGACTAGGCAAACATGTTGGCCCATTCCCGGACGTACCACTTGCTAATCATCCCGTTTATGAAAAATGGATCGCCATGGATGTAATCCTCCGCGGCCTCTCGCGAGCTCAGAACACCCATAGTGCTGAGTGGTTCTTCAGGATTGTTCAAGAAAGCCCCTGACATCAGAAGTGTGCCTTTCTGGTGCAGCTCTTTCGAACGGGATATGTGAGCGGCGATTTGTTCAGGCGCTTTTGCTTTGGCTTCTTCGAAGTTCTTGTATTTCGTTACGACGAATATCACGTAATATTTTGGTTGTCTCTTAGGTTCGGTCATGTTCCTTCAATGCGATGTCACATTGGGATAAATTATTTCGCAGTTTGCCAGCCTTCTGTCTGAGTCCTCCCTGTTGTGCTGAACTCGAATATTATCCTGTATCCAGAAGCAAGCAGATCCAGAGCCGGTTCACACGACTTGCACAAGGTGCCCTGATAACGAGTACCGTCTGGTCAAGGCGCGGGTTGCAGATCAGAAATGAATACTCAAGTCGCAACTGAAGGCGTGTTGAATCTTGGCCTCGGATACTAAGCGAAGAGAGTCGTGGACTGAACAAGAGACTTCGAGTACAGAAGTTAGGATGCCGAACCAGCTAAAACTGTCAAGAGTTTACCGATTCATTGACGAGCAGACAGGCGCTCCCCAGATCTCGGAATTTCCGGACTCTAATCCGACAGGTGATACTCCTCTGGAGGTACGGATGAAGCATTTTACGGAGATTGAGAACTTCACCTTTCTTGGGTATGTTCTCGCCCACGAACTCGGGGGAACAACTCCCAGGCCGATCCGGACAGTGGAAGATCTAGAAGTGCCTGATGAGGAGTTTCAGAGATTCGTCGATGAGGCTAAGACCGCGATGCTGACTGACGAGGAGCTGGGGGACACGGTGCTCGATGTTGGAATCAACTGGGAGCACTTCGTTGCCTCAACCAACAGCCAGCTCCTTCCAGAGCATCCGCTGAAGATAACTGATGTTCTGATGCAGGAGAAGATCGACTCGCTCGACTTCATCACGGAGGCCTTTGTCCGGGAGGTCAACCTTCGCAGCATCGAAAAGCAGACCGGAGCTCAAGGCCGGAAGAACAAATAGTGGCCCGGGTCAGAATACAGCTGAGACAATTCCCCTAGCCATTATTCTAAGATTAGTTGTGGGCTGCACCGCGCATTAGGAGCGCAGCTTCGTCCTATGGGTTGTGGTTCGCATCTCCCGATGGTTTTCGGGCATGATACTTGGCATAGATGAAGAGTACGCCGTAACCGATAGCTGTGTAAAATAGGACGTCGAGTGCAAAGACTCCCCAGTCGTATTGAGTCACGTAAATGGGTGACTGACACGCTTGAGGATGAAGCGGACTGCACACGAACTCAATGTTATCCTTCCAGGTAAACGGGAAGCCGTAGAACGAATCAATTGATCCACCCGGGCTGACGAGAGTTAGGACGAGAAATAACCCAGTGAATAATGTAGCCAGAATCGCAGCACCGAGTACGAGTAAAAGGCGAAAGAGTGAGCCAAGGTGGATCATGAGTGTTTCAACAATCGTCGAATTTGGGGATGCAACTTACGGGCTGGCATGAACCTGTTCGAGACTAAAGTGTAGTTAAGGTTCAGTTCAACGACGAATCAATCGGATAGACCGAGAACGACGAGGTTCCCCGAGAACAGCCGGCAACTGCTAGGTAAATAGGTGGAATGATGTCCCGGTATGCGGGTATAGCTCTTGGCTTCCGACACCACAGTGAGGATTTCGAGGGCCACCCTTTCTCATCTGGAGCGTCTGATGGTGGAGATGAAGGCTAGGAGCATTGACGAGACGGTCATGGCGCTAATCAAGAGTCATCGGAGGAAGATTCTGGTCGGTGTCTTCGGGGCGGACAAGGGCCGGGCTAGGCCCGTTCACGTATGAGGATAGGGGAGAAGACCGGTGAAGATTCTGGTCGATTCCTACGCCTGGTTCGATCTGTTTCTCGGAAGCAGCAACAGTGGTTAAGAAGAAATAGTATACGACAGGGCCGAAGTGAGGAAGAGTCTGCCAATCAAAGAACACTGACCTCGATAGTCTTAAGAAGACTCCGAGCTTTCATTCGTTCCTCTATGTCACAAGTTGTAGAAAGTCTGACGAACCTGATGCAGACCCTGGACGATGCTTGGAACGCTGGCCCCAGTAGTCCTCTGTGGGAGACGTTCAGAAAGCGTCATACTGATGACGTCGTGGTCTACTGGCCAGGTCAGCCTGAGCCGACGAGGGGACGGCATAACCATGACTTGGAAGCTGTAGAATTCTTCAAGACTTTTCCAGACAACCATCTGATAAATCGACCGTACAAGATCCTATTCCAGCAAGGGAATCATACCTGCTCTGTCGCAGATTTCTATGGCACAATGAAGGGGCCGATGAAAACATCCGAAGGCAGAATAGTTCAGCCCACTGGAAAGAGCTTTCATGTGGAGTTTTGTACCGTTGCCACCTGGAACAATAAGGGGGAGATTACCGAGGAGCGGCTCTTCTATGACCAGGTTGGACTGATGAAACAGATCGGACACATGTAGGAAAGATTATCACTCAAGAACTTCCACCTAGTAACAGTCCGTGACCCTGCTAACAGGTTGCCGAGCCACGCCAGGCCTCATGTGATCTCCTTGCGTAATAGGACCTCGCCTGGAACGACCGTCATTACTCTGTACATGTTGAGCGTGTGAAGACCCCCGTGTAACATGGAGAGTTCGCCGAAGCTTGTCCGCGTGAATCCTTCTGACGCGAAAAGCGCTTCAGAAGGCTTGTTGTCCTCTTCGACGCTAGCAAGTACTTCCTCCATCTTGGAGGCCTTGAAGATTCGGAGCGCGTCTTCCAGAAGCTGTTTCGCGATGCCCTTCTTTCTGTGGGCCTTTGCGACGGCGATGTAGTAGACATAGCCAACGCTCCCCTCCAGCGTTTTCAGCATGACCAGCCCGATCGGCTTGCCGGATGACATTGCGGCTCTGACCACTTCTACATCTCGAAGGGTCCTCTTCGAATGCATCAAGTACCATCCTTCGAAGCTCTCTTCGAGTATCCATTCTAGGCTCGCCCTCTTCCCCGCAGGGATGTCTACGATCGTGATATCGTCCTGCGCTGTCATATGCGGAAGACCCGTTTCGCGTTGCGTGAGAGTATCTTCTCCTTGTCGCGTTCGTCTATGTCCAGCCTCCTGACGAGTGCCAGTGTTTCGGAGTGTTTTGTCACCGGGTAGTCTGTTCCGAAGAGGATGTTCTCCGCGCCACCGGCATAGTAGATGGCTTCGCTGATCTTCCTGGCCAGCCACTCCGCATATTTCTCAGCATATGCGCTAGGTGTGATTAGTCCGGAGATGTCTGTGTAGACGTTCGGGTGCTTGTAGATGAGCTCGGCGACATCCATGAACCATGGATTGCCAAAGTGGCAGAGGATTATGGTCAGCTCCTCCCTCTTGTTGGCCAGCCCGTCCAGTGTGAGCGGGTGGGAGCGGGCGAGGTCGCCATTGCTGAAGGCCGTGTCTCCGGTGTGGAAGAGCACCGGGAGCTTCTCCGACTCAGCAAAATCGTAGAGCCTCTCATAGACAGGGCTCTCCGCCGAGCCCTTCACATAACCCAGTCGGATCTTGAACGCCTTCACCAGCCTCCTGTTCTCCTCGGAGAGCTTGATGGCAGCCTTCACTTTTCTGGCAGTGGGCTCCACTGTGATTACGGGCGCGAGAATCCCACGGCTCCTCCCGCATAGTTTGATGATTTCGTCGTTTGGAAGAGGGCCGGCTCCTTTCAGGGGCGGGCTAAGTAGCAACCCGTGACCGATTTTATGTCTCCGCATCGTATTCAGCAGCTCGTCTAAGGTGTATCTCAGCTCGTTCATCCGCGCGTACCGGATGAGCGCGTCGTCTCGCCGTTCAGACAAGTGCACGTGAGCGTCGACTATGTCCTGCAAGAATCTCTCAGACCGTGCCTGAATGTGAATGAGGCTTGTCCTCTCAGCACCCGGGAGGAATCAGCGAGGCTTGTCATCACTACCCTCAAACGCTACATGGATTTGTCTCGACCTGTTTTCCACCCTGCGAACCTTTCCAGAACCCTTGTGGGAACGGGATTGACATAGTCGAGATGTTTCAAGTGGCAAAGACGTTTGAAATCGGTGTCCGTGGTCATAATCCCGGAGGCCTGGTATTCCAGCGCTCCGGCTAGGTACGTCGTGTCGAACGGGTCGTGGCGGAGTTCCCTGGCCCAGGTCAAAGGCCTGATGCAAGACCCTCATGCTCATCGGACAGTACTCCACGATGGGATAAGCGTCCAAGAAGTGTCTGAGGGCCTTCTCGCTCTAAGCGGGGTCACAGTCCCACTGGCGCGTCATTATCCAGTAAGCCCGCATCGGCACAACATCCAGTACAAGCGGGATAAAGTGGCCGCTCAGACCTCTCTCCATCTCCCAGGCGACAAAACGAGTGTCCGGGATGATCCTCGACGAGGAATATTGCTAGTGTGTTCACATCGACGAGTATCCGGTCTCTACCCGCCAAAAGTGGCCTCGCCAGTGTCCGGGAAAGATTCTCTGCCCCACTTTCGGCCGGACTTTACCCTCACTGGCTTCGGCACCAGAGGTCGGAGAAATAGACCCTCCTTCTCCTGAGTCACTTCAAGCTCGACCCCGGGCCTCAGGCCGGCCTTCAACCGCTCTTCCAGCGGTATGAGCACCCTCCCTTCTCGTCCACTCTAGCCATTCCCACGCGTATCTTCCCACTCAAACTTTCCCACGCTCGAACATAAGCCCACCGATGCGTCCGCACGTCTACGGTGGAAGATTCATAGGCCTTCTTTCCATGGCAATGAGTGGTTCGCAGTCGATAAGGTCATCTGTACAGACTTCCAGCAGACACTGAATTCATTGTTCGCTAGTCAAATGTTCTCTCGACATAAGTCTCGCTACTCTTCTGCATTGGGCAGCTGCTCAGGAGCTAGAAGCTTGCGCTTGCTCCTGTTCCGTCTAGTCTCCTCGTATCGAGACTCTACCCAGCCAACCACCTTCTCCTGGGTCATCTTCTCTGCTTCCAGCTGCTTGTCCATGTTTTCCGCGACCACTCGGAGAAACATTTCAGGGTTGACCGGTTTGATGATGTACGCGTCCGCTTGCAGGTTCACAGAATCAATCGCGTTGTCCAAGGACGGATACCCGGTGATCATGATCTTCCTGGCCCGGGGAAGAATCTCGTGGACCCGAGCTAACAAGTCTGTTCCCTCGACATCTCGCAGCTTGATGTCAATAATAGCCAGATTGTACGGGTGAGCCTTGCACTTCTCGACTGCTTCAACCCCGGTCGTAACAGTATCGACATGGTAGCCCTCCGGCTCCAGAATATCTTTGAAACTTTTCAGGATTCCCTGGTCATCGTCGACGATGAGGATGCTCTTTGTTACCATGACGGAACTTACCTCCTCAGGTCGAGCGGTATCTCGACCGTGAATGTCGTCCCCTCTCCCAATTTGGAAGTCACCTTGATTTCGCCGCGGTGCGATTCAACCAAGCGCCTGGTAACCGCTAGGCCAAGCCCCACGCCCTTCTCCTTGGTGGTGAATAAAGGGCTGAACATCTTAGCTTTGACATCCTCGGAAATGCCCTTCCCGGTGTCCTGAAAGCTCACCGTCGCGAGCTTCTCGCTCCTCCAAGCCTTTATTCTCAGCTTCCCACCGTCAGGCATTGCCTGTAGGGCATTGGTGACTATGTTGGTGAAGGCTCGGCGGAGCAAGCTGGGATCAACGTTCAGTTTCGGAAGGTCCGGCTCGACGGTGGAGGAAACTTCCACGGCCTTGGATATTGAGATTGAGGAGAGCGTCTCGTTGATCAGCGTCTGCATGTCATATTCGACGAACGTCGGCTTCGTCTGTCTCGCGTAGTCCTGAAGATCGGAGACGATCTTGTTCATGAAGTCCGCTTGCTCGCGGATCGTATCAAGCGCCCTTTCAAGGCGGAGATGTCTCTCCGTAGGCGATACTTCATCCATTTTCATACTCTCCCTTGCCAGGTGGATCGTGTTGATTATGGTCTGTAGCGGGTTGCGGAGGTCGTGACCCACCATCCCCGCTGTCTCGCCAATCGCCGCCATACGGGTCGTGTTGCTCAGCATCATGGTTCTCTCCTCAACCAGATCCTCCAGGTGTTCCGACCTGGCCCGGAGCTCCTCCTCAACCTGCTTTATCCGGTCGATATCGACGAAGGCCAGCACCGCTCCCTCGATCTTGTTATCCGCGGTCCGGTACGGTCTTATCCGGACCAGAAACCAGCGCCCGTGTGGACCCCTGACCTCTAGCTCCTTGTCGACGTCTTGGGCAACCACCTCTTCTATTGTCCCTTTGAGATCCGGCGTCTGTAGATCAAGGTTGATGTCGAAGATGGATCTGCCCAGATCGCTAGCTTTCAGGTTGAAGAGTTTCTCTGAAAGCGGGCCCCAACTGCGTAGTTGCAGGTCGCTTCCCATCATGAGGATTGGCACGTTCGCGCCAGCGTTGAGATTTGTCATGTCATTGTGGGCCTGTGTTAGTTCTAGGTTTCTGTTTTGAAGCTCCTCGTTAACTGTAGTCAGCTCTTCATTGGTTGACTGCAGCTCCTCCTTGGCCGTTTCAAGCTCCTCGTTGGTGCTCTGCAACTCCTCGTTGCTAGACTGTATCTCCTCGTTAGCAGCCTTTAGTTCCTCATTCGCCGCCTCTTTATCCTCAATGATCGATTGGAGGTAGTCCTTGGTGGCAGAGAGTTCCTGCTGGAGCCGGACGATCTTGAGATCCTCAGTCCTCCGCTCCTTTCCACTCTTCTCTCCTCGGACTCTCCCCCGCGATACTGAGGGAGCAGGGTTTGGCAAGGCTTCCTCGAACGCCACTAGAAAACAGGGATAGCCCGTATGGGTCTTCAGGGGCACCACCTCTAGGTTCACATCCAGATACTTCCCATCGGATCTGATCTCGATGGCATCTCTCCTAACAGTCTCGCCGCTCTTCTTTGCCTTGTCTAGAGCAAGCCTGAGATCAGTCATCAATCCCTGTCGAGCCATCTTCAAAATGTTGAGACTGGCCTTTCCTGGAGCGGGCTCGAGAAAGGCGCCTGTGCGTCCTCGAAACTGGACGATCTCCAGGTCACCGTTCACGATTGCGCTAGCCGGCGAATACCTTGTCAGCATGATCCGGTCCGCTTCCTTGAAAATTTCCTGTTCCGGAGCCCGACTCTCAGCCTGCCTGCTGGCCCCAGGCTCGTCAACCTGCTCACCACGTGCAGCAATGTACCTTGATGAGAAGTCGAGGGGAGTGCGGGTGGCTACTGGTTTCTTGGAATAGATCTTCAAGCGTTTGTCAGCCAATTTGAAGATGTTGTCGAATTCGCCTACGGTCTCGAAGTCTCCCAAGACTAGGAAGCCTGTAGGTTTGAGGGAGTAGTGAAATATTGGGAGGAGCTTCCTCTGCAGTGCGAGCCCGAGATAGATCAGCAGGTTCCGGCAGACGATGAGGTCAAGCTTCGAGAATGGCGGGTCCGCTGTCACGTCCTGTTTGGCGAAGACGCACATCCTCCGAATTGGCTTGCTTACCTGGACTGAGCCATTTGTCGGGACGAAAAAGCGTTGCAGGCGTTCGGCCGATATCGAGGCTGATGCGGCGTAAACGCCCTGTCGAGCCTTCTCTAACACGGCCTCGTTAACATCGGTGGCAAATATCTGGATCGACGGGTGGACCCGGGAGCGGTCAAGATACTCCACTAGACTGATGGCTAGCGAGTAAACCTCTTCACCGGTCGAGCAGCCTGGAACCCATACTCTGATGGCATCATCAGCCGACCGGTTCTTGAGAATGCTGGGAAATATCTCATGCTTCAACGCTTCGAAGGTTTCAGGCTCACGGAAGAACCCGGTCACGTTGATTAGGATGTCCTGGAACAGGGAACCGAGTTCGCCCGGGTTTGTCTGCAGATATTTCAGGTAGTCTTCCATCTTCTCCGTCTTGAGGATCAGCATTCGTCTCAGGATTCGTCTCTTTATGGTCGCGTGTTTGTAGTCTGCAAAATCGACCTTGGTCGCCTTTCTCAGCAGACCGAAGATCTTTTCGAGGTCGCTCTGCGGCAGCAGATTCTCCGCCCCTTCAGTCTCAAGGTAGGGCACGTAGGGATGCCGGCTCAGCTTGACCAGCTCTTGCGCGATGTCCTCTGGCCGGAGGACTAGATCGACGCAGCCCGCCGCGACCGCGCTCCGGGGAAGGTCATAGTATTTTGCCGACTGCTCGTCTTGAGCAATCGTGATCCCTCCCTCATCTTTGATGGCTCTGAGCCCCTGAATACCATCCATGGAGGTTCCAGAGAGTATGACACCGATCGCTCGGCTCTTCTGGTCCTTGGCGAGGGATTGCAGAAAATGGTCGATAGGCATATGCTTACCCTCAACCTCGATCCGAGATGTGAGGTGCAGAACACGTTCGGAGATGGTCATGGCTGTGTTCGGCGGAATAACGTAGACATGCCTCGGCTTCACTCTGACCCCGTCAGTAACCTCCAGCACCGTCAGGCTGGTTGTCCGGGAGAGAAGCTCGGTCAACATGCTCTTGTAGGTAGGGTCCAGGTGCTGTACCAGCACCAGTGCCATGTTAACGTCTGAGGGGAGTTCTCGGAGCAGCTGGGTGAAGGCTTCGAGCCCGCCGGCAGAAGCGCCGATCCCCACTATCGGGAATGACTCGTCACTGGTCTGCTCACTGACAGGAACCTCCTCGCTTTTTCGCTGGGTCGACTCCGCGGGCCGAGAAACCCGTTTACTCCCGTGGGCAGCTGCATGCCTTTTCTTCGCGGGTCTTCGCTCGGCGAGTCTCTGCGCCAATCAGCAAACGCTCGAGGACAATTCCCATGTGGGCTCGTCTTGGGAGAATATAAAAGAACGACCCCAGCTCTCATACTACGACGGTTGAGAACGCGATGAGTCTTCGACCGCCTGTGCATAGTTGATAGGAGATGGTAACACGTGCAGAGGCAAAGATACACCGAGTCGGCCCTAGACACACGATATACCTTGCCAAGGATCTGGTCGAAGACAGCACGTTTCCATTCCATGTTGATGAAGATCTTACCGTGAGGATCGAAGGAGACGCTCTGGTAATAGACAAGGACGGAAGGAGTGGCCGCAGGACAACCAAGCTGGACGAAGCCGATAGTCTGAGAGACAGACTCGTGACAAAGACTCTAGATGTCCTCAACTTTTCCCCTCTCACATCAAAAGCGGAGAGAATCAACCATATGCTGAGCGAGATTCATGAAGCGGAGATGCTCGAATCAGGCGTACGACACATGCCGAAAAACGATCACGGAATACTCCTCTGGGAAGACGAAAGCTCTCTCGACACTGTCTTATCAGAATTCTTTGACTCTAGGGCAACCGGCAAAGCTCCAAAGGGGCTGTTCTCCGCGAAACCTTCAGCGTTCGAGTCCGTGAACAATCTGGTGCAAAAAGATGTTTCAGGTCTAGAGAGGCCTGAAGCGATTAGGAAGATAAGGAGTTGGATGGCCGAGGTGCATGCATCCAACGAGACCAATCTTCCCACAAGAATTGCGGTGGAAGACTACTCTTGGTTGTTGCAGAACGGATTTGCCAAGGGTTTGATGGAACTGGAGCAGAACATCGGGCGCAGGGTGAAGGAGAACATGACAATCCTGTGCGGATACAATATTGCGAAGCTGACCGACGCCAAGAAGCTGGAGACGGTGCTAGACTTCCACGGATATGCGATCCTTGATCAGCCCTTCAGAGTATACAGACGAGGCGGACCTGTCAAACCAGTCTAGTAAAGTCGTAGGAGTTCTCGGCCACCAAGGTGGATGGTGTATAAATTATTATATACCCACCCTACTGGAGAGGAGTAAGGGCGGGGGTTACGGGTTATCGCAAAATTCATGGTGTCCGTGCACGAAGAATCGTTCAAAACAATAGCCGCGGAAGCGAGTGATAGAGGCATATCGGTGCAAGAGTTGTTGAGAGCTGTGGTCGTGCCAGATTGGGTTAGACACAATATTGATCCGTCGGCCCAGCGGCGGTCTTTGAGGGAAGTTGCAGCACGGCTGAAAAGCCGCTCCAAATCTTCGGCCCAGAGAGACCCCTTCGTCACTGTCGCCCCGATACGGTCGAGGACCTAGCCCGTCCTCCTTACCAATCTGGGATCCTCACGCGTCAAATTGTATCGTAGCGCGTACAGCGGGGACCCCTTCAGAATCTCGTTGCCTGGCCCCCACGTTTCGTCGGCGACTCCCCAATTGAGGAGAAGCATGGACCGGAAGAGTCGATCGGCATTTAGGGAAAGCAGTCTAAATGGGGATATGACCGGTTTGGGATTTCCTGAACCGGTGTATAAAATGTTATATACTAAGTAGACTCTCAACAGGCGCTGTAAACTGTCCTCTCCGGAAGAAAATTAGCGACCGAGAGGGGAGGTGGAAAAGTGGAGAAACTCAAACCAGGCGACAGGGTATGGGTCAAGACCCCACGACTCGTAGCGGAACGCAAGATCGGAACAATAGTGGCAACCAAGAAAACAAGGAGCGGCCTACGATACTTGATAGAGTGGGACCTCGACTTGGAAGAAACCCCGAACCACCACCCTGGATATCTCGATACGGAGATAGCCGGTATAAACCGCGGAAGCGACAGCCGCAAGAAAGATAACTAGAGACGTCTTTCTGCGAGTGCGACCATAACCCACCTAAGTTATGGCAACGAGGGTGAGAAGTGTTATCGGTCCACTCTAACTCTATTCGGTTCGAACCGCATCATCAGACTACTTGCCACTCTGAAGGCCTTTTTGCCTGCAATCTTCAGACTGTACGGCTCATTCGACAAGGGTGTTATCCTCACATATCCACGCCTCAATCTTCCAGGTTGTTTTAGTTCGATAGTCAGAACCTGCCCTTTCTTCGCCTCGAAGAGTCGAACCCCCTCCTCGACGTCTTTCATCGAAGGCCATTCTTTCCGGGATCTCCTCCTCTTCACCGACACAATGGCGACGATGCCGACGATAGCCAGAATTATTGCTATTGCTACAGTAGGGCCGGCGAATGGTGCGAACGCCACCAATAGAGCCGTAAGCAAGTGTGCTTTCAAGCTCAATTGTCCCTTGCTCTTATTCACGATAATTCGTTCGGTTGTGACGTACGCCGTCGAGCTTCTGCGAACGCCTTCAGACCGAACATATCCCATGACCCTTTCGCCAAGATAAGTCAACACTGACCTTGGTTCGTCGTTTTCCCGAATTAGGCATTGCCCTGCACGATAACCCATCCTGTGTCTAAAGATTGAAAAGTCGGAGACCGACTTCACAGCTTGCAGGGTCTCGAGTCACGGGTTAGACGATGTTGAAGAGGAAGGAGAGAAGGGAGAGGTTCGAATTAGACGTTAGGGTCGGAACCTCAGGTTATTTTGTTCGCGAGTCGTCCTCTGGAATAGTGGCGGGTCCGCGGGAGTGCTCAGACGGTGTTCCGAGAAAAATCACGGTACCTATTGATACGGAGACTGGCGAGATCCGGAACATTCACATGAAGTCGGGCCGTGGTAGTAACCCGCCGGAGAGCTGGAGGATATTTCCTGACAAGGTTCTACCGACGATCGCTTCTTGGATTAGCCGCAAGTCAACACCGCTAGCTCAATCGGAGATTGTGCAAATGAGTCAGAACTCATACTCGTTCTCCGTCCGACGCGCCCTTGTGACCTTCAAGATTTGGCAGGCGCTCTTGGATACCGTTGTACCGATGATGGCGAGGGGACTTGGGCTGTTCCGGTTCGACGTCAGAGAAAGTGATGAAGAAACAACCATTCGAGCAATTGTCGACCCTAGCCTGATCGTGAAACTAGGAAAACGGCTTCAACCCTTCATATACCTGTACGCGGCCCTGGTCCGCGCAACCTTCTTGCCAACTCTGAGGTGGATGGCAAAGATGCACACGGTGAAATTGTCAGACATGCAGAAGGCGATGTCAGTCTCGTCTTTTCAAAGACAGGGGCTCTGCCTCTCGTCGTAGTGAAGAGCTGAGGCCATAGAGTAATTCCGCTGTCCGTCGTGTTCGAAGAGGCCAACAGCTGGTACTCAAAGTTCGCAATTCCGGAAATGACGCCCCATTTCAGCTTCGACGCAGTAACGCCTCTCCTAGTGCAGTTCTCTTTCCGAGGTTCTCTGGACTAATAGGTCGTGTAAGCGCCTCCTGCCGTATTTGTTTAATCAGTTGCTAATTGGAGATCAGGATGGAGGCGGCTGATTATTTGCAATGTTTGCGATTTTACTTTCGGGCATCTTCATCACTTTTAGCAACTTCACTGATGCGAATTGGCACGAAATCTCTTGAAGAGAATCTCATTGAAATGGACCGAAGCATGGGGTGAGTCTAGTTGATCATTTGCCCAAATGGGCATGGACCCCTAAGAACAACGGTTGGCGACGTCTTGGGGTAGGGTCTGGAATTGCCCATGTTTGCGGGAATTGTGATAGGGCCTGGGTCGAAAATGTGAAAGTGGCAAGAGACGCAATCTCTACTTAGGTCGAGAGCGATAAGAGACGATCTTTCTATGTTACAAAGTAGATGACAAGGTCCGGTTGGTCTTGCAGGAAACCCTCCAGACAAAGGTGCACCATCAAAACAGCGTTACGAAGAGAAGACCGGAACACCTAGCCTGATATTATGTAGGCTGTCAGCAATGGACAATCGGCTTGCAGTTTTGCTCAAATATGGAATCGCTGTAGGCGATAGTTAATAGTGGCCAGAGCATCTCTTGAGACCTGAATGAGCGCGTCTACCATCTTCGGCCCTCCACCTAAAAGAATAGATTTCGCAGTTGTCACCGCTCTCGAAGAGGAGCTTGATGCTGTCCAAAAGATCTTCGGGCTAAGCGAATCCGAGCCTGAAAACCAACTCGTTCCGGAAGACCGACATTATTACTACGGCAGAGTAGAGTCAAAGTCGGGCATCCAGCGATCTGTAGCATGCGCATGTTGCAGAGAGACGAGCAACGTGCCGGCGACGACTCTAGCCATGGAGATGCTAATCCGTTGGAAGCCCACGAACATCATAATGAACGGAATCGCAGGAGGAGTTGCTCTCCAGGACGGCTCGCCCACGTCGGGTAGAGAAGGCCTTAGCTTGGGGGATGTGGTAGTGCACAATTCATTGGTTTACTATGAGAAGTCAGGACCCGGATCTTCTGCACGCGACATAATGCTACAACCTTCATCCCCTTCCCTGGGAGATCACACCGACAGGATCGTTAGGACTGGAAGTAGCTGGCATTCGTCAATAGTGACACCCAGGCCCGACGGGGATGCTCGGCCTCCCAAGTGCCTCAGAGGCCAGGTTCTTTCAGGAGACAAATTGTTGGATGATCCAGATTCGCCGATTCTGAATCAGCTCTTGAAAGCATATCCCAAAGCCGTCGCTGTTGACATGGAATCAGGCGCCGTCGGTCACGCGGCATGGGAGAAGAGTTCGGAATTGCATTTGCAGTTCCTCGTCGTCAGAGGAATCTCGGACTTCTGCAATCAAAAGGGAAACAAAGCAGTCCGGGAACGGTGGAAGATCTATGCTGCACGTGCTGCCGCATCATTCCTTCACAAGCTAATTTCTGAGTTGCCTCTTCGGGAGGACGATGTCACAGGGGCGTTGTACAGAATCCCCGATGTATACCAAGCAGAACTGCCGAGATTTGCAAAGGGCTCGCTTGAAGAGACTTGGCCTAGCCCTCCTGAGGTCACAAGTGCAAGTCCCCCGGCTCAGGCGTTGCTCTGGATCGAGTACTGGAGACAACTGAATAGAATCGAATTTGAACCCATGCAAAGATACTCCGCTGAGAAGCTCGTCGTCGGCTATAAGCCGCATCCCTTGTCAATTCTCTACCAGGGGGAATTCTCGGAAGATCAAGTGAACGTCCTCAAGGTCGAAGGTTTCTATGAGCCCCCAGCGGTCGTTCGAGAGTGGGACGGCGAAAGCCACGAATTACTAAGTTTCGTATGGGAAGATCCCTTGGTCAGAGCGAAGAAGTGGGAGAACGCTCCTGTGAGCGTAAGGCTAGCAGGCTGGAAAGTCGAAGGCAATACCCTTATGGTTTCGCTCCAGAAGGCCGACTACGATGACTATCTGCGAACGAACCTGGCGATAAACCTAAAGCGACGAAACGATTTTCTCGTGGATTTCTTACAGCCTGGCGGGCCACAGCGCAAGGAGAGGTTGTTTCCCGTCGAAGCACAAGTCTGCTGCAACATTGTTGGAATCAACTGCATGGTGAGAAGCAGTGAAGGGAAGTTTCTCATCCGTCAGAGGTCCGCGGAGGTCACTAATGCAAAGAAAATGTACGCCCCTCCGGTCTCGGGAGGCATGAGACTCGAAGGTGATGTGAATTGGGACTCACCCTCGATTTTCGATTCGGCGCGAACTCACTTGAAGCAAGAAATGGCCTTTAATGAGGAATCTCTGAAAGGCATCAAGCTAGTGCATATCGGAATGACGAGGGAGTTCGCGAGGGGTGGGCAGACCGATGGTCACTTTCTTGTCAAGTCGAACTCGTCCCTTTACGATCTCTTGCAACAAGCTAGGAAGGCTCCCCATAAGGAGGAATTCTTGGGTCAGCACGAATCTCCTTCAGGCTCGGAACTTTGGAGGTTCCTTGACCACCCATCATCGTCGCCTGCACTTCGAGGAAGCATCTATCTCCTCTTGAATTCGGCGAGTAGAGAAGAATTCCTGTTCAAGTAAGGTCCTCCGCCAATGACCCAGGTCATATGTCATCGCGGATAGCAGTGAAACAAGAACTTGTCATATGTTTGGCAGCAATGATTTAGCCAACAATTGTGAACGGCCCAGTGAAATAATCGTTTGTGCTCTAAGTAATGGCAGAAATGAAACACATTGCGTCGCCTTTTCAGGCATTGAGAGGATCCCGGTCGGGTCATCATGCGCTCTCAAACGTGGAAGGAGAACGCACTCAGAGTCCTTCTCTTCAACTCCTGGATTCTGCCCATGACGCCTCTCGATCCATTCTGTGACTCGTCTTCAAGTGTGCCCCGAAGTTTCAACAGTGACCGTGGCTACCTAATCTAGGTTGGAAGCCATCAGTCGCCAGCGAATGTGTTGCCGCCTTGTACATTGATCCTTCGAATGCGAAGATGTTATGTAGACTCAACGCTTTCGCATGTCTCTCCCACATCGGAAATCCCTTCAATGATACTTCTAGTCAAGTCCCAGAGCACCTTTGTTAACTGATAAACGGAATTGGCCGATTCAGAAAGATTCGTACTCCAGGTCCCTGAGCAGCAGTTTCGCTCTCGTGTCTAAGCAATAGCCCAACATTAGCTCAACTCTAAAGATGTCGAGTCAGCGGAGCGACTGGCGCGAACGACTACACGCCAACCCCTCACGAATGGAACAAGAACTCGCAATCAAACTTCAACAAGACCAGATAAGCTACCGCACACAAGTCGAAATACCCATAACAACCGCCGACTTCTATTTCCCAGTAGAACCGAGACCACTACTCGTGTTCGTTGACGGCCCGGTCCATCTCAAGACCTCGCAGATGCTGAAAGACGAAGAGACCAGAACATTACTACGGAAGAAAGGGTACAAGATTCTAGAACTGAGCTACGACAATTACTCAGATAGGAAGAGAGATCAACTGTACAGGGAGATCCGAAATCACTTGGGAAAGGAATAGCATTGATGGGTCAGGCACGGACGGACGGGTCTCGTTAACAGTCAGTTCTCCAAACATCCAGCTAAGGGTCTCATCAAAGTCGAAGACAAGCTCAAGCCGTTGAAAAGGAGCTTGCCGAGATCAAGGCTAAACTGCAATCCTCGCGACCACCCCGAGTTGTGAAGCTGAAGGGCTCTGGAAAGGTCTCAAGGTTGATGAGGCTGATATAGCGCAAGTCAAAAATCGCTCTTCAAGTATGCCTCCGGATACACCGCTCTGTGTGACAGACAACCATCGCTTCGAATGGTATCTCGCTGACGACGCCGTACTCGGGTCAAGATCTGGATTACGGCATGGAGGAGGCTCACGACCTCTCCCAAGACTGAACAGTTCTGAAATGCGGGGTTTGGAGCCTCCATGACCGTTCTAATGGAATCTTGCTGCTCATAGTCTAGAGAACCTGGTTCAGAGTACGGATGATTTCGTCCCCGTGCCGGAGAAATGGACGGAAGAGGCTAGACGTTGTTTGTCTGGTCTCGGTGGAGCACCGTGGGCACGTTCAATCAGGGTTTCCGAAAAGGTTCAGGAGCTCCCAATGGAGCAATTTCTATTAGTCTAGCTCCCGGTAGCCTTCTGCACCCTTCGTCGTGACACCAAGGATTGCTTTCCCAGCTTAGCTCCAAGTACGACGACCTCAACGGGAAGTGGACTGCGTACAGAAACCGAGTAATTCGGTATTTCGTCCTCATTCTTGGAGGTGTTGCCCTACTCGAATTTTCTGTGTACTATTACCCCACCAGCTATGCTCTGAGGACGGTTCTGGTCGTCGCTGCGGCGATCATGGCAGTATCGGGGCTTCTTCTGTTTGTCAGACTGAAGGATGAGCGAAACCATGATCAACGACTCTTCATGAGAACTTATGTGGCTACTTCGGAACTCAAGGAGTATGTAATGCACTCCACCAAAGTGAAGGCTCGTAAACAAGCTGAGAAGCACTTACGATCCCTATCTCGGCTCATCGAGATTCAGTGGGAGTTGCAATTCACGTTGGCCAAAGAGGTGCTCGGCCCCGTGGAAACCTTTGTCACAGATCTGAGAGACAAAATCCTGTACTCAGTCGAGAAAGGAACCTACGACCATGTCAACAACGCGCTGTCATTCGTCGAGCAGTTTGCATTATTTCTCTTGAAAGAGCATCCAACAATCAATGACCTGCCCACGGCTGGTAGACTTGTTCTTCTAGAGAGACCGCCACCAAAGAAGCCCATCATGGGCCGTGGGATGGCATGGATAATGACACGACCGAGCCTGAAGGGAATAGTGGCATACTCCGTGGCTGGGGTGATAGCGGGTGTTCTCGCCTTTGAGATTGCCCGAAGCGTCGGGGCTGATGTCAACTATGCGTGGGCAAGCGCTGTCGCAGTTTTCCTTGCATTATTTGGTTATGGTTGGAAGAAGGCTTAACCAATTTTTTTTGGGAGACGGAAAGCGATCTAATCGTTTTCAGAATCGAAAATTCTCGGTAACGGCTCGAGATAATCAAGGCAAAGTGTATACGAAAGTCTGGATCGATCCACCTTCTCGGAACACCCATGTTCAAACTAAGCTTGAGTAAGCTGAACAAATTCCTCACGCTCTGCTCAATCGCCTTCGGAGCAAGATTTGGTGATCAGATTCTTCACGACTTCATGAGTCTACCCCTCCCGTCATTGATATTGAGTTTCGTTACCGTAACTTCCGCCCTCGCCGTTTCGGCTGTTGTGTTAGTCTTCGGAATCAAAAACCAACGTTATCTTGCGGCCTACAGGTCACTTCTGAGGAAGCTCTACGATTATTTGTGGAGCTTCACTATAGCAGGGCTCGGAACCGCCTTTGTTGTACTGGCGACCAGTCTAGCCCCGTTCTGGATGCTGTGGGGGACCTGGGCTGCACTAGGTCTATTCGGGTTGATCCTCTTCGATGTCTGGCTGATGAGAGAACCGCTCAACATGCGTGCTGTTGGAGACTGGGTATTCAAACGGTTCGGGGTCCGTCTCGAACAAGCAACCGACACGGTCATTCCGTAGTGGCAACGAGATTCAATAAATAGATGCCGAGAACAAGCTCTTACAAATAGAATGGAAACTCCGGCAGGTGCACCGAAGCTCCCCTGGTTTCGAAATAACAAGAATCTCCTACTCGATGTCACTCTCTCATTGGTCATTGTCGTACCCACAGTCGTCTACTACCGGTTGGGCTACAATTCAGTGAATGGGACTCATGCCGAGTTGGTCACGGGTTACAGGTCGGCCAATTACTTCTCAGCAACGTTGTACATCACAGTCCATGTTTGGTCTTGGGCAGGGTCGCTTGATACACAAGTCAACAGCCCGGCTTTCACTCTGACAGCGAACAATCTTCCCTTTCGGACCCAAGTGGCAACGAGTGGTACTTTTTATCTCAACAATTATGTCACCTACACGCTGACGTTCACGACGAGCGATAGTGGAATTGCTTCGAGCAATCGAAGCTCAAACACAACCTACCTTGTTGTTGAATTGTCAGCAGACGTTAGCGGGCTGGTACCACCAGTTGATTTACGAGGACTGACTCTGCAAGTTGGAAGTTCGGGTAGGTGACAGTCTCTGGTAACTGTTGGAGATGCAATCACCTATCTGCTTGGACTCGGAACTGCAATCGTCACTCGGATCGTAACGGACCTAGCCGGCAGCAAAATCCAGTATCGAATTACATTTGCCCGCCGTCGCTTTCTCAAATGGTTGAGGAACTACGAAACCGAGCTAATCGTCAGTCTCAAGCCGAGGAACTGGGTTGGTGGAGACCTCGACAAGATTCTTGGCATTGTCAGGGACAAGCTTCGTGAAGAAAACATAGAATGTTACGAGGCGCCAACAAACGTCCCCTTCGTCATTGTAAGTGGCGAGACGAAAGCCGAAGGGGAATTTGCATTCGGCCTCGATGAAGAAGGAAAGGCCGAGAGCATGGAGGTCGTTCTCAAGTATCCAGTTCTGTACCAGAAGTTTGCTGACGATTTTCTCGACCTCACACAAACCATTCACCGGCTTGAGCAGTTTCTCCGTGCGACGTTTCCAGAAGCTCAGGAGTTTTCAACCGCCCTTTCTTTCAAGAAGCTGAAGCACCTTGCTGGGGTAACAGGTGTCCTCGCAGAGCACGGCCTCAATTCACTGAGCACTACCAAGGACAAGATTCAGCTTGACATTTCCGGGGATACAGTTGTCTTATATGGCGAAATTAACGCAGACCTCAGACGATTAATCCAGAGCCTAGTGGCCTACTATTGCTAATGATGAGAACCAATTGCCACTGAGTTCAAGAATCTTCACAGTCGGGCCAATATCTGCTCAAACAGCTAGTCATCTCCTAAAGAATTACAGAAAGGAAACTCCGACCAAGATTGAAGGCGGCAGGTTGGTCGGGCTTGTGACTACTATCCACGAGGTTCACGCTGATGGAAACGAAATCAGAGGAGAAATCGAGTATGACTTTCTTATTCCGATACTATACCACGGCCAGATGCGGCAAGTTCCCCAAACAAACACTCGTAGGTTTTGCCTGGAGGTCAAGTCTACAGCGATTGGTTCTCTCGTCGTGTTTGAAACTGGCCAACAGACGGTGGCCGAGAAACTCAACCGCATCCTCTTCGGCAACGACGAGGCAATCCGGGCTGGCAAGATTTCTCCGGAAAAACTTCGAGCTTTCATCGAGGCAAACGCCCAAGTCGAGTTTTGGGTGTGGTGGAAGAACCTCAAGATTCCCTTTCTCAGTAAGGCCGCCTTACGGGGAACCGACCTAGCACAGGCTTCGGACTACCAAAGGTACGACAAGTTGGGGCAGAAGTATTATGCGATAATCAAGCTGAAAAAACGTGGGTGGACAATCTCCATCTCGGAGGACGCAGCAGTTCTGCTGTTCTCAACATCTGTCGCAGACGAAGAGTCATTTCTAGGATTTCTCAGAAACGAAATCGAGCCACTGGTCAAGTAGCTCGAGTTGCATCGTTCATGGGTGCTGGGCAAACGCGGCCCTCATGGTTGCCTTCTCTAGCTACCACTACCATCTTGAGGTTTGACTCTCGCCATTCATCATCGGTTAGTGTTCCTCCCTCCAGGACCCTAACGAGATACTCCGGTGGATGATTAGTGACAAAGTTCTCCGCCGACAGAACGTCTGATGGGAACATATCCTGAAAACGTCTAACCACCAACTCTTTAGCAAACTCGAATGACCTCAGAGGAAGAGCGGCATTTGAGTTTGCAGTGCAGCAGACAAGGCAGCTCCAAGGATACGTTATCTGCTGCATGTCTATCAGACTCGTGCTCTTACGCACGTCTACCATTTGTTTCACATGAGGAGCGTAAGCCAAGCCGCATCCGAGCATTTCGTCATCGGGTGGATACGTTCCGCAGAGTTCGCTTCTAGAGAAAGGTAACGTGGCCCAATAGTTGTAAAGGACGTAAAACGGGATTCTGCGAGGGGTTGATGCGAACGCACGTTCGATTAGCAAGTCGATCTGCCTCCTCCTCGTCGACCTAATGATGTAAGGTATCCCAGGATAATCGTTGCCTAACAGGATCTTTGCTTGAATCCTGAAACCGAGCACAATTCCCCTCGAAGCAAACCACATTTCCCAATCCGCACCTTCGATTGGTTCCTCAGTCTGCTTCGAATACTTCCGCACCACTAGCGTCTTTCGGTGTTTGCTTTGAAGCTCAAGCATGTTGATGTCGGTTATTGTTTCCTCTGAGACCCTCTGACCCAATTGGGAGGCAAGCTTGAGAAGTTTCCATGTCTTTATTGATTGGAGTATGAAGCTTCTGCATAAGGAATTTCGATACGTGAGATTAACAGCAGAGCCTGGGATCAAGTCAGGAGCCGCGCGAGCCAGTCATTTTACGATTAGTGAGACTCATCTCCATCGCAAGCGATGAAGATCTCAAAATGCCGGACTTGGATCGGAACAGTCCGGTCAGCCCTGGATGCAAAGAGGTCTATTCCAGGCGCAATCCCATAGGTTGGCATAACTAACCAGCCCTGTCTGCTAAGCTCGAAGGCTACTGCATATGTTCCAACCATTCCTCGGTTGGCTTTTGTTTGAATTACGATCCTCATGCTTTGATACCGAACCTCTTTCTCAACCCTTGCTAACTGTTCTTGTTACACGCATTATTACGTTCACATGCCATTAATGCCCTTTTTGGGACGAGGTTTCAAATTGTGGCATGGGCCGAATCTGCGAAAGCCTGCTGTCGGGTCATTGACCCAAACGTTTGAATCTCACGCAACTTGGTTGGGAAGTACAAGATGGCAAGCAAACGCACGGATGCGAAGCTAGGACAAAAAATAGCTTCATTTTTGGGGATGACACTACGAGGATACATCTGGTTTCTCGTCGTTGAGCTATTTGTGCTCGTATTCTACGGCGTATCCTTGTTCTCCGATCCATTATTCGCATACCTTCCTTTCGTCCCCGCCGCAGTTGTGTCAGCAATAGTCGAGTTCTTTCCCCGGTGTCCCAAGACACCCGCGGGAATCGAATCCGTGAGCGCGGACGGAGGAATGGAGAAGTTGATTCTGAGGGTTGATGAGTCATTCGCCAAAATGCCTTCACTTCCCGTTATGATCGGAGCTGCGAGAGCAGTTGAGCCTTTACTTGTGATTGTCGTCTTGATAGGCGGCTTCGCGTTCTTGGTTTCTTTTGTTAGTCTGCCATTTGCCAGTAAGCTGACTTTTTCCGCCACGTTGATAGCCGTTCTCATATCCCTACTTGCCGTTTCCACGAATTACCTGAATTCTAAAACGGAAAGACTTCAACGAGTCCAAGAAGGACAAATGTTTGCAGATATCAAGGTCAATTACGATTCAAAGGATTACTTCTATGTCCGCGGCGTAATCAGGCAGAGAATGAAGTCCGGCGATATCAAGCTCGGAGAAATTTTCCAAGTAGATAAGTCACAATTCACCCCTGAAGCTCTTGCGAAAGCTCTACTCGAATAGTTCCCTTCAGAAGATCCTACATGGGGCAGGCTTGCTCGAACCTGTCCACGCAAGTGTGTCACCATTCAGTATACTGAACCCTTTGGCTCGGCAAGGTTTTGACAATCTGGGCACAGAAATAGAAGTCAGCTGGCAACATTGGGGGAAACTTTGTCTGTCCGCTCACAATACGGTGTTGTAGCTCAGGTCTTACAGCTTCTCGAAGTCTGCGGTTCAGATTTTTCGGCCACATATCCAATATCGGTTCGAGGTCCTTCCGAAAGTCTTCCGGCAAATCACACAACGTGTCGTCCACGTTCAACACCTTTACTCTCCTAAATATGACTGATGGAGCGTATCACTTGGAGTAGACTGTAAGTAAAAGAGGGGAGGGCCAAAGGCGAAGCCATCGCATGACTAAGCATCAATGCGGGACGTGTATGGAATGGTTCGAAGATTCAGAGTTGGACGCCCATCTACAATGGCATCTCGAAGAAGCCCTTCTTTCAGACAAGGAGAGAGAACAACTACGATTGAAGTGCCCGATATGCCACGGTCTTGAGTTCGAGAGAGAATCTGGGAGCTTAGAAGGTTCTTGGCTCGGTCAAACGCGTCATAAAATGGTACTGATGATTTGCCGCAAATGCAGCCTCGTCTTGCCATTCTACGAGGGTAGAACATTGCTCGGGTGGATAGGCACCCGGAAATTTCGCGGTGTCCCGATGGAACCAGTAAGAGTGAAAGATTCCGCGTCTGAGTAGAACGGAGACGAGAATCGGCAGACATGACCGCCAAGTGTCGGATTTGTGGTCAGCGAGCCGCAATCGAGATACGCGGCAAAGGCCCGCACAAAGGAGAATACTGTGCCAACTGCGGACATTGGCTGAGGTGGATTCCGAAGAAAGTAGCCCGAAAACGAGTGGGTGGTTAGTTGTCCGAGCCAGAAACTCTCAGCGGAAGGGGCCGCTCCCAACAGCTGGGGCGAATGGGAGAGTACGCGGTCATGGCTCAGTTGCTTGCCAGGAGTTGGGTTTCCAACGTCTATAGTCCAGCAGCAGATACGGGCGTTGACTTGATTCTTCTCACAAGGAAGCAGAAGTTGAGAAGGCTTCAGGTTAAGACATCAAAAATCTATCCGAATGGTGAAACTTGGTTCATGAACATCTTCCAAGAAAACCTAAAGGAGGATATCACTCAACAAGACATGTTCTATGTGCTAGCAGAGGGTCATCCCCCTAGTCAGTTCTTGGTCTTTCCCGTGAAAGAGCTTCTTGGGTTGTTTCAACAAAAGTTCACTGGAACCTGCCAAGGCAATTTCGTCGAGTTCAATGGAGACTTCCCCGTAGGAAGAAGATTGCAAATTCGCCATCATGGCCCGAGCAAGAAATACAGCGCAAGGATTGACGCATTGAACGAGGGCAAAACGATAGACAAATACTGGAACAATTGGGACTTGCTGAAGTAGTTTTGTTAGCCAAGTGTAAGTTCTGTGGTCAGCGACCCGCGATAGAGATACGCGGCAAAGGCCCGCACAAAGGAGAATACTGTTCCAATTGTGGGCACTGGCTGAGATGGATACCAAAGAAAGTAGCGAAGAAGCGTTTGGGTAGCTAGTCCGAGAGGACTTTTTGACCAGTAAGTTCGTCAAGAATCTTTGCCAGGTCTGGACTGTAACCATATGACCACTTCAGAAAGGCGACGAAAGTGGTTGCAGTAATTCGTCCCGACCATCGTAAAGAAGAAGCAGTAAGACGAGTCTGAACAAGGCGTCAAGTGACGCGGACCCCGAGAAGTAGGTGGCCTGATAGTCCCCTGCAAATTGCATTGGAAACGCCTTAGAATCGGAAACTTGCTCATGATCATGTTAATCCTCCTAGGTCGTCAGATGATAAGCCAACCGTCTACGACCTCATTTCCATGCTAAATCCTGCTGACCCGAAAAATCTAGAAAATTAGGTATACAGGCTACTCTCGCGGCACAGATCCGGTTTTTCCTATTTCCGGTTCTAGGCTAACCACGCGGAGACAGACGGGTATTATCCTGCTTTGTCTTATCGACTCTATTGTTCTATTCTGTAGTGATTGAGAGTCTTGACAGGGAGCTTAAATCAACAGACCCGGCAACTCGCAACCGGATTAGGTTTGATCCCGGTACCGTCTTGGGTCCAGGACACGTTCAGCAGCTATCTTGTCTGTGAGTTCACGACCATCAAGAACGGCAGGCCCGTCACGCTCCCGCTCCTGCCCTTCTACCTGCCTGATACTGGAAAGCTAGTCGTGACTTCTAGCATTCTCTTCTCTAGGAAGGTTGAGCATATGAGGGAGAATCCGAAGGTTTCGATGCTCTTCTCCAACCCCGAAGGAACCAAGAGCGGGAAACACGTCATACTCGTACAAGGCAGAGCCACCACAGAGGACGCGGACCTCGACCATGGCTGGGAGAAGTATCTGCCGTACTGGCGGAAGAAGGAGCCCTACATCGACGCCTATCTAATGGAACGGGAAAAGTTCGGCTGGTTCTGGAAACGAGTCGTCGTCCAGGTCGAGCCGAAGAAGATAACAGCATGGAAGAACGGCGACACAACACGCCCGCCGGAAGTCTTCGGAGCATAGCAATGCCAAGCATCGACTATACGCGGCTCGCAAACTTCCGATACGCAATCATCACAACCATCCTCGACGACGGCTACCCGTTCAGCATAACCACCAACTACCAACTAACCCCGGACAGGAAGATCCTACTCGACAAGCCCAAACTCCCATCAAAGCTCGACGGGAAGAGAGTCAACGTACTCTTCAACCACATCACCGGCATACCAACCGGCGGCTACACAGAACGACGCTACATGCTAATCTGGGGAACAACCCATGAGGAGCGTGGAAAGCTGAGACTCGAACCCGAGAGACTCTCAGAATGGGACGAGAAGATACTATCCTTCCCAGAATACTGCGCAAAGGTCGCTCCGCAGGGAGCGAGATATCTGCAGAAGCTTCAGCCGTCAGTAGAAGCCTGATCCTCAAGCTCAGCCTCTACAGCCTCAGCAGGCTCTTCGACTTCCGCAGGCTCCGCAGACTCCGAAACCTCCCCAGGCTCCTCTTCCACAATCGCCCCCTTAGGCTTCGACTCAGCAATCAGCATCATCAAACTCTCAAGATCCAGCTCCGCCCTCGTCCGCCAGCCTATCTTCATCAGCCCCTCCTCATCCTCCTCCAAATAGCCGGATCGCAGAAACGCATCCGTCAGAGTAAGTGCTCTCCAGCGTCCCACCTTCTCCCCAATAATCTGTTCAAGCTCTTTCCGCTCACTCTTCCCCTGCTTCGAGACAATCAGCGACATACACGCCGCCAGTGCGGCGAGATTGTCGATCCGCCAGCCAGTCATCCTCGCCTCCTTCGGAGTCAGGGTCCCCTTCAGCCGGACAAAGTATCTCATCTCCTCCTCCCCATCCGGACCCGGCTTGAAATCGCTCAGAGTCTGCGACTCGACCTTCTTCACCTCAAGATCAAGATCCTTCAACGCCTCGTCAAGCTGAGCCAAGACCTTGAGATACTCTTTCCCGAGACCCGTCTTCAGCTCCCAGGATCTAGCGCCGGGAACTCTTCCTCGTTTGAAGAAGAGCATGTGAGCCGCCCTCTTCACACGCTCAGGATAGTACGATTGCTCCTTCGTCACTTCGCTCGTGGCAGAACAGCCTCCATAGGGATCGGGATCGGTAGACTCAACGGCGAACCTTGACCAGTAGAGAACGGTGGATCGCGGGGTATCAGCCACATCTTCTCCTTCTTCCTCTCCAGCATGGCCATGCCGTAGCTGACTAGGAAGCTGACCATCTGTGCCCTAAGCACCGTCGCTGCAAAATTGCTTGCTCTTACAAACGTCCAGTAGTCGACTCGTCCCTCTTCTCCAATTTTCTCCTTCATCTCTCTCCTCAGATCCTCAAGCCGCCGACCGAACGCTTTCTCTTCCAAGACCCTCATCCGAGCCAGTTCTGGCGTGTCCATTGCGCCTGGCGAATCGAAGGGTCCAGGCTGAAGCCTCTTCCGCCGCTCGAAGAATGACAGCATCTTCTGCCAATAATCCAACGCCTCCTTCGTAGACGCCTCCGTCAACTGCTCCAGCTCGACAACCGGATGCCAGGAGAGAAGTAAGAATCCAGCCAGCTGCTCCCTCGACATCGACTCGACCTTCTGCTTGACCATCCCCGGATCAACGAAGAGCGAGCTTGACTGGAACCTCAGATTAGCACTCTGGAGGCCAACCACCCGAGCAAGGCTAGTAATCGCCCGCATATCCAGCAGATTATCCCCGAGAGTCTTCCAGCTCCCCGCATGACGTCTGATAATCCTCAGCGCCTCCGAAATGTCGAGGAGGAAAGGGTTGAACTGCCGGTTCTCGATCGAGACGCAAGTCTGTATCAGCTCTTCAAGCTCCCGTCTTCCCGAAACTCTCCCAGTCTTCTCCGCCAATTCTCTACTTCAGCTCCTTGACTATCGAGCTTCCCTCAATGTTCTGGACCACGACAACATGGACGCCTTGCTCATCCGGAAGGCTCAGCTGTCCCGGGGTTATCGCGATATACTGGCTTGACTCGGTCGCATGGGCCGCTGCGTGTATGAGCCGTGAGACCGTCTCTCGGTTCTTCGGGTCCATATGCACATCGAATTCGTCGATAGCACGGAACGGGGACGAGATGTACTGCTGGAGCGATAGGAGGAATGCGATGAGAGCGACTGTCCGCTCCCCGCCGCTCGGAGCCAAGCTGTCGAGTGAGACCGGCTCGTTTCCCTTGAAACCCGCGTAGAGCTCGAAACCAGCCTTCTCAATATCCTTCGAAGACTTCAGAACAATCCTTCCCTTTCCTCCTACTTCTTCGAGAAGACTGTTGTAGCGACCAGTAAGCTCGTCGAGCAGTTTGCCCATCAAGACCTTCCAACGGTCGTATCGGCCTTGCAGCTCTCCAAGAACTTCGGATCTGTTCTGTTCTACGACCTCGGCTTTCTTTCTCAGATCTTCGTAGAGGTCGCCATAATTCTTGAACATCTTCTCAACATCCTCTGACAAATGAGCCAATGGTCGGAGACGTTCTTGGACCGCCGCCAATTCAAGAGTCGCGTCATGCAGATCCCTAGGATTCTCAAAGATGGGACCCAGCTGGAGCGCTTGTGTCCGTAGCGGTTCGAGTTCTTCTTCTCCCAGCCTGAGCTGGACCTCAAGCTCCTGAATCTCCTGCGCGATCATTGAGAGTTTGAAACTGTTGACTTCAGACTTGACCTTCGACTCGACGAGCAGGTCCGTGTTCTTTGTTAGACTACCTGACAACTCGCCAATCTTTTCGTGCACGTTATGGAGCTGCGCCTCGTTCTCCTTTCCTATATCCAGCAATCGTTCTCGTTCAATGACTAATTCGGAGAGAGTGTGTTTCAGCTGATCATTCGCTTGTGCGGCGGTATCCGTCTGGGGTGTGAATCCTTGGAGAGTCTGAACGAGCGAAGTTGTTCGTTGTATCCATTCCAGTGCTCCTGATCTGAATCCGCGTCCGTGTTCAAGCTTGAGATGCTCCTCCCGAATCGTCTCAAGTTCTTTGGAAAGCCTGTCAAGTTCCCCGGACAATTTCAGATGCTCTCTCTCTGCGGATTCGAACTCTTCCTTCGCCTCCTCCACCTTTCTGTTATGCGAAGCAATCCGGTCTTGGATGCGCTTCTGCGAGGCCTCTTTTCTCAGAATTCTCCGCCAGGTTAGTTCTCGGTGGAGATCCTTGAGTTGCTGTTCCAGCTTCTTCTTCGTCTCATACTTCTCATACTCTCTCTGCCAGTGCTGATACGTCTCCTTGGTCCCCTGGAGAACGGAGGACATTGTCTCGCGCTCGGTGGTCAGCTTCTGTAGCCTAT
>Ga0209159_1000089_pt1 | contig 82958 bp, 91 predicted proteins | sample GraSoiAngelo_144_FD_185901 | JGI IMG/M metagenome (GOLD analysis project Ga0209159, IMG submission 185901) | Grasslands soil microbial communities from the Angelo Coastal Reserve, California, USA - 14_1009_02_40cm (SPAdes) (version 2) | ecosystem: Environmental > Terrestrial > Soil > Grasslands ...
GAGCTGATCACGCCGATCGCGATGGAGGAGCAGCTGCGCTTCGCGATCCGCGAGGGCGGCCGCACGGTGGGCGCCGGCGTCGTCACCAAGATCCTGAAGTAAGAACCGAGGTACCGATGGCGGGAAAAATTCGGATTCGCTTGAAAGCATTCGACCACGCGCTCATCGACCAGGCCGCGGCGGACATCGTCCGCACGGCGGAGAAGACGGGCGCGAAGGTGTCGGGACCCATCCCGCTGCCCACGAAGCGGCAGATGTGGACGGTGCTGCGCAGCCCGCACATCGACAAGAAGAGCCGCGAGCAGTTCGAGCTGAAGACCCACAAGCGGCTGATCGACATCATGGACACGCGCTCCCAGACGGTCGACGCGCTGACGAAGCTCGATCTGCCGGCGGGCGTGGATGTCGAAATCAAGGTGGAGTAGGGAATGACCGGACTGATCGGCAGGAAGCTCGGCATGACGCGCGTCTTCGACGCGGAGGGCGCGGCGGTGCCGGTGACGGTGATCGAGGCGGGCCCCTGTCCCGTGGTGCAGATCGCCGGGAACCGGATCGAGCTCGGCTTCGGCGCGAGGAAGCCGAAGCGCGCCGCGCGCGCGCTGCTGGGCCACGTGAAGCGGGCGGGCCTCGAGGTCGCGCCCCGCGTGCTCCACACCTTCCCCCTGGCCGGTGAGGGAGCGGAGCCGCCCAAGCCGGGCGAGGCGATCACCGTCGCGATCTTCCAGGCGGGCGAGCGAGTAAAGGTCACGGGCGTGACGAAGGGGCGCGGCTTCCAGGGCGTGGTGCACCGCCACCACTTCGCGGGCGGGCCGGAGACGCACGGCAACACGCGCCACCGCAAGCCGGGCTCGATCGCGCCCGGCACCGACCCTTCGCGCATCATCAAGGGCAAGCGCATGCCGGGCCATATGGGCGCGCGGCGCTTCACCGAGCTCGGCCTGCGGGTCGTGAAGGTGGACGCCGAGCGGAATCTCCTGTTCGTGCGGGGCGCGGTGCCGGGCCCGATGAACGGCCTGCTCACGATCCGCAAGCAGGGAGGGCGGAGCCGCCATGATTGAGGCGCCCCACTACTCCGCCGCCGGCGCGAAGAAGAAGGCGGTTCGGCTGCCGGGTGCGTTGTTCGACGGCACGGTGAACAAGCACACGCTGCACCGCGCCGTGGTCACCTATCTCGCGAACCAGCGGCAGGGGACCCACGACACGAAGACGCGTGCCGAAGTGTCGGGCGGCAACCAGAAGCCGTGGCGCCAGAAGGGGACCGGGCGGGCGCGACAGGGCTCGATCCGCGCGCCCCAGTGGCGGCACGGCGGCATCGTGTTCGGGCCGCACCCGCGCGACTACCGGCTCGGCATCCCCAAGAAGGTGCGGCAGCTCGCGAAAAAGTCCGCGCTCAACGCGCGGGCGCGCGAGGGCGCGCTCGTCGTCGTGGATCCGCTCGACTTCGAGAAGCCGAAGACGAAGACGCTGGTCGAGCTGCTGGCGAAGCTGGGAGTCGCCGACCGCAAGGTCCTGCTCCTGACCGCGGGTCAGGCGCACGCCCACAACGTGTACCTCTCGGGCCGGAACCTCCCGGGCGTGCACGTGATGCGGTTCGCGGACGCTACGGCCTACGAGGTCCTCTGGTCCGACGCGGTGGTGATCGAGCTGCCCGCGCTCGCGACTGCGGACGAGCCGCCGGAGGCGCCCGATGCCTGAGCTGCATCAGACGATCGTGGGCCCGGTGGTCACCGAGAAGTCCTCGGCGGCGTATGCCGCCCGCAAGGAGTACGCGTTCCGCGTGCACCGCGAGGCGACGAAGCCCCAGATCCGCGCCGCGATCGAGGCGCTCTTCAAGGTGACGGTCACGGACGTCCGCACCATGGTCGTGCGCGCCAAGCGGCGCACGCTGGGCCGCTACGCGGGCCGGCGGTCGTCCTGGAAGAAGGCGATCGTGACGCTGAAAGAAGGCGACGCGATCCAGGTGTTCGAGGGCTGATATATGGGCATCCGACAGTTCAAACCGGTGACCTCGGCGACGCGCTTTCGCTCGGTCTCGGACTTCGCCGAAGTCACGAAGGCCGAGCCGGAGCGGGCGCTGGTCGAGCCGCTCACGAAGACGGGCGGGCGCAACAACAAGGGGCACATCACGGCGCGCTGGCGGGGCGGCGGGCACAAGCGCCGCTACCGCAGGATCGACTTCCGGCGGGACAAGTTCGGCATTCCGGCCCGCGTGACGGCCGTCGAGTACGACCCGAACCGGACCTGCCGCATCGCGCTGCTCACGTACGCCGACGGAGAGAAGCGCTACGTCCTGCACCCCAAGGGGCTCAACGTGGGCGATGCCGTCGTCTCGGGCCCCGGGTCGGACATCCGCATCGGCAACGCGATGCCGCTGTTCGAGATCCCCCTGGGGACGACGGTGCACAACGTGGAGCTCAAGATCGGGCGCGGCGGGCAGTTGTGCCGCGCCGCGGGGACGGGGGCGCAGGTCGTGGCGAAGGAGGGGAACTACGTCACCCTGCGGCTGCGCTCGACCGAGATGCGCATGGTGCGCGGCGAGTGCCTCGCCACAGTCGGCGAGGTCGGGCACGCGGAGCACGAGCTCTTGTCGGTCGGGAAGGCCGGCAAGAGCCGCTGGCTGGGCCGCATGCCGCGGGTGCGCGGCGTGGCGATGAACCCCGTGGACCACCCGCTGGGCGGCGGCGAGGGGAAGAGCTCCGGCGGGCGCCCGCCCACCAATCCCTGGGGCAAGCCGGAGGGCCGCAAGACGCGACACAAGAAGAAACCGTCCACCAAACTCATCGTGCGCGGACGCAAGCGCGGGAAAGCGACGCAGTAATGGGACGCTCGGTCAAGAAGGGGCCCTACGTGGAGCCGTCGCTCCTCGTGAAGATCGCGGCCCTGAACGAGAAGAACGAGAAGAAGGTCTTCAAGACCTGGTCGCGGCGCAGCACCATCACGCCCGACTTCGTGGGCCACACGCTGGCGGTGCACAACGGGAACAAGTTCATCCCCGTGTACATCACCGAGAACATGGTGGGGCACAAGCTGGGCGAGTTCGCGGCCACGCGCCTGTTCCGCAGCCACTCCGCCAAGGGCTCGGCCCAGGAGCGGGAGGCCGAAGCGGCGGCGGCGGCGGAGCAGAAGCCGGCCTGATGGAAGCCCGAGCGATCCAGCGGACCGTGCGCCAGTCGGCGCGCAAGATGCGGCTCGTCGTGGACCTGATTCGCGGCCGGGCGGTGCCGGAGGCCTATGCCATCCTGCGGTACTCGAAGAAGCTCGCCGCCAAGCACATCCACAAGGTGCTGAAGTCGGCAGTGGCGAACGCGCAGCAGGCGGCGCAGCGCCAGAACGCGGCCTTCGACGCCGACGGGCTGCGCGTGAAGTACGCGGTCGTGAACGAGGGGCCGACGCTGAAGCGCTTCACCTCGGCGGCGATGGGCCGGGCGACGCCGATTCTCAAGCGGACGAGCCACGTGGAGATCCACGTGGAGGCGGCGACGCCCGCCGCCAAGCCCGCGGCCGCCCCCGCCCCTCCCCCGGCGCCGGCGGCGAAGCCCGCGCCCAAGGTGAAGGCCAAGGCGAAGGAGCCGGCGAAGGCCGCCGCCAAGGGCGGCACCAAGCGGGCCAAGAAAGCGGCGAAGGCCGGGGCGACCCGGCGGAAAGGGGACAGGTAAGTGGGCCAGAAAACGCATCCCTACGGGTTCCGGCTCGGGATCGTGAAGCAGTGGCGCTCGCGCTACTTCGCGCGCCGCAACTTCCCGGAGCTGTTGAAGGAAGACGACCTGATCCGGAAATACCTGAAGACGAGGCTGTCGCACGCCGCCATCGCGGACGTGCACATCGAGCGCAAGCCGGGCAAGGTGACGGTCACGGTCCACACGGGCCGCCCCGGCGTCGTGATCGGCAAGCGGGGCGCCGAGGTGGACAAGCTGCGCGACGAGCTGGCGCAGCTCACGGGCAAGGAAGTGGGGATCAACGTCGAGGAGATCAAGCGGCCGGAGCTCGACGCCCAGCTCGTGGGAGACAGCGTGGCGCACCAGCTGACGCAGCGCATCTCGTTCCGGCGCGCCATGAAGCGCGCCGTGCAGAGTGCGATGCGCATGGGGGCGCAGGGGATCAAGATCAAGACCGCCGGCCGGCTGGGCGGGGCGGAGATCGCGCGCACCGAGGGCTATCACGAGGGGCGCGTGCCGCTGCACACGCTGCGCGCCGACGTGGACTACGCCACCTCCACCGCGAAGACGACGTACGGGACCATCGGGGTCAAGGTATGGATCTTCAAGGGCGAGCGCACCGAGGACCTGCACGGCCGCACCTATTCGACGGGCGTCTGAGCGATGCTGGCACCGAAGCGCGTCAAGTTTCGCAAGCGGTTCAAGGGCCGGACGTCGGGGATGGCGACGCGGGGCAACACGGTCGCGTTCGGCCAGTACGGGCTGATGGCGCTCGAGCCGGGCTGGATCTCGAACCGGCAGATCGAGGCGTCACGCGTGGCGCTCACGCGGGAGATGAAGCGGGGCGGCAAGGTGTGGATCCGGCTGTTTCCGGACAAGCCGATCACCAAGAAGCCGGCCGAGACCCGCATGGGGAAGGGGAAGGGCAACCCCGAGGGATGGGTGGCCGTGGTGAAGCCGGGTCGCGTGATGTTCGAGGTGGAAGGGATCCCCGAGGCCGAGGCGCGTCTGGCGCTGGGGCTCGCGGCGGCCAAGCTGCCGATCAAGTCGAAGTTCGTGAGGCGGGAGGAGCGCTAGGATGCCGAGGCAGAAGCCCGAGGCGCTGCGGGAGCTGTCGACCGACGAGCTGCAGCAGAAGCTCGCGGTCCTGACCGACGAGCGCTTCCGTCTGGCGTTCAAGCGCGCGACGGAGGCGGTCACGAACCCGCTGCAGTTCCGGGCGCTGCGGCGCGAGGTCGCGCGCATCAAGACCATTCTGCGGGAGCGGGAGAGGAAGCCGGCATGACGGAGATGGAGCAGGAGGCGCGGGGCCAGCGCAAGGTCCGCACCGGGGTGGTGGTGAGCGACAAGCGGCAGAAGACCGTCACGGTCCTCCTGACGCGCCGCTTCGCCCACGGATTCTACGGCAAGCAGATCGTGCGCACCAAGAAAGTCGCGGCCCACGACGAGCGTGGGGCGAAGCTGGGCGACACCGTGCGCATCGTGGAGACGCGGCCGCTGTCGAAGCTGAAGCGGTGGCGGGTGGTCGAGATCGTCGAGCGCGCGAAGTAGGGCGGAGGGATCGTGATCCAGCAGGAATCGATCGTCAAGATTGCCGACAACTCGGGCGCGCGCAGCGCGCTCGTGATCCGCGTGCTCGGGGGCTCCAAGCGCCGCTACGGTGGGCTGGGCGACGTCGTCGTCGTCACGATCAAGGACGCCATCCCGACCGGGCAGATCAAGAAGGGCGAGGTGGTGCGGGCCGTCATCGTGCGGACCGCCAAGGAGACCAAGCGCAAGGATGGCTCGTACATCCGGTTCGACGAGAACGCCGCGGTGCTCATCACCGACCAGGGCGAGCCCCGCGCGACCCGCATTTTCGGGCCGGTCGGGCGCGAGCTGCGCGAGAAGAAGTTCATGAAGATCGTGTCGCTCGCGCCGGAGGTGATCTGAAATGAAGCCGCTCGTCTTCAAGAAGAGCCGGCGCGCGCGGCGCACCGAGCGCGAGCCCGCGCGCCACAAGCTCCACGTCGCCAAGGGCGACCGGGTGCGCGTGATCCGCGGTGACGACCGCGGGCGCGAGGGCAAGGTCCTGCACGTGTACCCCAAGCAGTTCCGGGTGGTGGTCGAGGGCGTGAACGTCGTGAAGAAGCACAAGCGCGCCACGACCCCCCAGGGGGAGAGCGGGATCATCGAATTCCCGGCGCCGATCGCGGCGTCGAAGGTGATGCTGCTCGACCCGAAGTCGGGCCAGCCGACGCGGGTGCGCCGGCGCCGCGACAAGGACGGCACCATCGAGCGCGTGGCCGTCAAGTCGGGCCAACCGATCCAGCGGGTGAGATAGCGATGGCGGACCCGAAAGAGACCGAGGCCCAGGACCAGGGCCCCCCCGACCCCGGGGCCGGGCCGCCGACTCCGGCTGCCGCGGCTGATCCTGCTGCCCCGCCGCAGCGTGAGCGGGCGCCGCGCAAGGAGAAGAAGGCCAAGAAGCCCGAGGGAGAGCGTGCCGCTGCGCGCGAGCCTGCGGGGCCGCCCCCGCCGCCCGCCGAGCCCGCCCCGCGGCCGCGCCTGCTCGACTACTACGAGCAGCGGGTCCGGGCGAAGCTCGCCCAGCAGTTCGGCTTCGGCAACGCGCACGAGATTCCGAAGCTCGTGAAGATCGTCCTGAACGTCGGGATGGGCGACGCGCCCAAGAACCCCAAGGGGTTGGAGGCCGCGGTCGCGGAGCTCGCCGCCATCACCGGCCAGCGGCCCGTGGTGACGCGTGCCAAGAAGGCGATCGCGAACTTCAACCTGCGGGAGGGGCAGGCGATCGGCTGCGCGGTGACGCTGCGCGGCGCCCGGATGTACGAGTTCCTGGATCGCTTCATCAGCATCGCGGTGCCGCGCATGCGGGACTTCCGGGGGCTCCCGACCAAGAGCTTCGACGGGCGCGGCAACTACACCGTCGGGCTCAAGGAGCAGATGATTTTCCCGGAGATCGACTACGACAAGGTCGAGAAGATCCACGGGATGGATATCACCCTCGTCACGACCGCCGGTCGCGACGACACGGCCTTGGCGTTGTTGCGGGAACTGGGCATGCCCTTCCGGGGCGAGGCCCCGGTGGCGGTCGGCTAGGAGGCCACGCATGGCGAAGAAGTGCTGGATCGAGAGGGTCAAACGGAAGCCGAAATTCAAGGTGCGGGCCTACTACCGCTGCCAGCGCTGCGGCCGCAGTCGTGGGACGCTCCGCGCCTTCAAGCTGTGCCGCATCTGTTTCCGGGAGCTCGCGCTGCGTGGGGAGATCCCCGGCGTGCGCAAGGCCAGTTGGTAACGAACGGAAGGTGAGATGAACGTGATTGATCCCGTCGCCGACATGCTGACCCGCGTGCGCAACGCCTGCCAGGCTGGCCACCGGCGAGTGGACATGCCGGTGTCGAAGCTGAAGCTCGAGATCGCGCGCATCCTCCGTGACAACCACTACATCCAGGACTTCAAGGCCCTGGACGACGGGCGGCACGGACTGCTGCGAGTGTACCTCAAGTACCACAACGACGCCCCCGTCATCCGCGAGCTGGTGCGGGTGTCGGCGCCGGGGCTCCGGCGCTACGTGAAGGCGCGCGAGATCCCGCGCGTGAAGAACGGGCTGGGGATGGCCATCCTCAGCACCCCCCAGGGCGTCATGTCGGATCGCGAAGCGCGCACCGCCCACGTGGGCGGCGAGCTGCTCGCGGTGATCTGGTAGGAGGCGCCCCGATGTCACGTATCGGCAGGCGCCCCGTCCCGCTCCCCCAGGGCGTCACCGCCCAGGTCGAGGGGCGGAAGATCACGGTCAAGGGACCGAAGGGCGAGATCAGCCGCACGATCCACCGTGACCTGACGATCGCGGTCGAGGACAGCACGGTCGTGGTACGCAGGCCGTCGGAGGAGGCTTATCACAAGGCGCTGCACGGTCTCACGCGCACCCTGGTCGCGAACATGGTGGAAGGGGTCACGAAGGGCTTCGCAAAGCGGCTCGAGATCCAGGGGGTCGGCTACAAGGCGGAGCCGAAGCCGTTCGGCGTGCAGCTCATCGTGGGCTTTTCGCACCCGGTCGCGTATCACGCGCCCCAGGGCGTCAAGATCTCGGTCGACAACAATGTCCTCGTCAAGATCGAGGGCGTGGACAAGGAGCTGGTGGGCCAGGTGGCGGCCGAGATCCGCAACGTGCGGCCGCCCGAGCCGTACAAGGGGAAGGGCATCCGTTACGTGGGCGAGCAGGTTCGCCGCAAGGCGGGCAAGACGGCCCAGGCGGCCACGAAATGAGCCATGCGATCGATCCATAAGATTCGGACGCGGGAGCACCGCCGCGCCCGGCGGCGCCTGCGGGTCCGCAAGAAGGTGGTGGGGAGCGCCGGTCGCCCGCGGCTCGTCGTGTTCCGCTCGGCGAAGCACGTCTACGCGCAGCTCGTGGACGATGCCCGCGGGATGACGCTCGCGGGCGCGTCGGATCGCTCCGAGGGCATCCACATCGACGGCAAGGGCAAGACCGCGAAGAGCTTCGCGCTGGGACAGCTGATCGCGGCCAAGGCAAAGGAGCGCGGTATCACCAAGGTCGTGTTCGACCGCGCGGGCTATCAATACCACGGGCGCGTGAAGGCGGTGGCCGACGGCGCCCGGAAAGGTGGATTGGAGTTTTAATGGAGAACGAACTGGAAAAGCCGGGAGGCGAGCCAGGCGAGGTCGCATCTGTGGGCGGGGGCGCCGGGGGCGCCGGGGGCGCCGGGGCCGCCGGGGGCGCCGCAGCGACCGGGGGAGCGGGGGGGACGGGGGCGCCTGCGGGGCCCGGGGGAAGCGGCGTGGAGCGTGCTGCGCCTCAGCAGCGGGGCAGGGGGCGCGGGCCGCGGGGCCGCGGTCGCGGCGGTCCCCGCCGCGACGAGGGCGGCGAGCGGCAGCGCGAGGGCGACGGCCTGGTCGAGAACGTGATCTCGATCAATCGCGTCGCCAAGGTCGTGAAGGGAGGCAGGCGCTTCGGATTCAATGCGCTCGTCGCAGTCGGCGACGGCCAGGGCCGCGTCGGGATCGCGACCGGGAAGGCGAACGAGGTCAGCGAGGCGGTGCGCAAGGCCGTGGAGGCCGCACGCCGCAACATGGTGGAGATGCCGCTCACCGGCGGCACGATCCCCCATGAGATCATCGGCCACCACGGAGCGGGCCGGGTGCTCCTCAAGCCGGCGGCGTCGGGGACCGGCGTGATCGCCGGCGGGCCCGTGCGCGCGGTGCTCGAGTGCGCCGGCGTGCGCGACATCCTGACCAAGAGCTTGGGCTCGACCAACCCGCACAACATGGTGCGCGCCACGATGGACGGGCTGGCCCGACTCACCACGCCGCGGCGGGTGGCGAAGGAGCGGGGGGTGGAGCTCGACACCATCGCCTACAAGCCGCGCCAGGAGGCCGCGCGTGGCTAGGAAGCCCCCGAAGCGCAAGTACCGCAAGCGCAAGCCGGGGCGCGATCCGGCCCTGCCGCCGGTTGGGAAGGGCCCGCTCCGCATCAAGCAGGTCCGCTCGGCGATCGGGCGCGCGGCTCCGTTGCGGCGCACGCTGGAAGCCCTGGGGCTCCAGCATCATCAGGACGTCGTGGTGCAGCCGGATCACCCGGCCATCCGCGGCATGCTCCACCAGGTGCGGCACCTCGTCGAGGTGACACCGGAGGGGAAGGGGAGCTAGGCTATGGCGAAGGCGAAAGCGAAGGAGGCGGTCGAGTCCCTGAAGCTGCATCACCTGCGGCCGCCGCGGGGCTCGCACCGCGCGCGCATCCGCAAGGGCCGCGGTCCGGGTTCAGGGATCGGTAAGACGGCCGGCCGGGGAGGAAAGGGGCAGACGGCGCGGACCGGCGGCCAGACTCGCCCCGGATTCGAGGGCGGCCAGATGCCGCTCATCCGGCGCATCCCCAAGCGCGGCTTCACGAACCCGTTCCGGCAGCCTGCGCAAGTGGTCAACGTGCGGCACCTGGCGAAGCTCGCCGACGGGGTCGAGGTGACTCCCGACACGCTGTTCGGCGCCGGGCTGGTGCGCCGGCCGGACCATCCCGTCAAGCTGCTCGGCATGGGCGACGTGGCCCGGAAGTTCGTCATCAAGGGCGTCGCCGTCTCGGCCTCCGCCCGGACGAAGATCGAGCAGGCCGGCGGCACGATCGAGGGCTGATCCCGTGACTGCGCCCCAGATTCCCAATCTCTTCAAGGTCCCGGAGCTGAAGGAGAAGATTCTCTTCACGCTCCTCTGCCTCCTCGTCTATCGTACCGGGGCGCACATCGCGACCCCGGGCGTGAACGTGCAGGCGCTCGCCGACTTCCTCCGGAACGCCGGGCAGGGCACGCTGTTCAGCCTGTACGACCTGTTCGCGGGCGGGGGCTTCTCGCGTGCGACGGTGTTCGCGCTCGGCATCATGCCCTACATCTCGGCGAGCATCGTGTTCCAGCTCGCGGGTCCGGTGTTCCCCGTGATCGAGAAGATGCAGCGGGACGAGGAAGGGCGGAAAACGCTCACGCAGTGGACCCGCTACCTCACCGTGGCGCTGTGCCTCTTCCAGAGCTACGGGTTCGCGATCTTCACCGAGCAGCTCCCCGGGGCGGTGGCGCATGCCGGCTGGGGCTTCCGGTTCACCACGGTGCTCACGCTCACGACGGGCGGCATCTTCATCATGTGGCTGGGCGAGCAGATCACCGAGCGGGGCATCGGGAACGGCATGAGCCTGCTCATCTTCTTCTCGATCATCGAGCGCATCTGGCCCGAGACGCTGCGCACGTTCGAAGCGCTCCGGGCCGGATCGCTCACGCTGCCCGTGCTGCTCGTGGTGCTCGTGGTGATGCTGTGCGTCGTCGCGGGGACGGTCGCGGTGACCGTGGCGGCCCGCCGCATCCCCATCCAGATCCCGCGGAAGGTGATGGGGCGCGGGCGGATTCGCGAGGGTCAGAAGACCTTCATCCCGCTGCGCATCAATTCGTCGGGCGTGATGCCGATCATCTTCGCGCAGTCGCTGATCATCGTGCCCGGAACGGTGGCGACCTTCAGCGGCGTGGCCTGGCTGAAGCGCTTCGCGGAATACTTCTCGGTGACCTCGCCGTGGTACGTGCTGTCGAGCGCGGTGCTGATCGTCTTCTTCGCGTACTTCTACACCTCGATCATCTTCAACCCGGTCGACCTGGCCGAGAACCTGAAGAAGCAGGGCGGCTTCATCCCGGGCGTGAAGCCCGGCGCCGCCACCGCCGACTACATCGAGGACGTGCTGTCCCGCATCACGCTCCCCGGGGCGCTGTTCCTGACCGTGGTGGCGATGCTGCCGATCGTGGTGTCGAACGTGCTCAACATGCCGTTCGGCTTCGGCGGCACCGCCCTGCTGATCGTCGTCGGCGTCGCGCTCGACACCGTGCAGCAGGTGCAGCAGCACCTGCTGCTGCGGCACTACGACGGGTTCATGAAGGAGGGCCGGGTCAAGTTCCGCGGGCGTCAGCGCTACATGTAGCGGCGCGTGTTCATTCTCCTTCTCGGCGCTCCCGGCTCGGGCAAAGGCACGCAGGGCAAGATCCTGGCGGAGCACCTGGGGCTCCCCAAGATCACCACCGGCGACATCCTCCGCGCTGCCGTCCAAACGGGCACCGAGCTCGGCCGCGAGGCGAAGAAGTTCATGGACGAGGGGAAGCTCGTACCCGATTCGGTGGTCCTCGGCCTCATCAAGGCGGAGCTCGACAAGCCCGAGGCGAAGGACGGCGCCATCTTCGACGGCTTCCCCCGGACGGCCGCTCAGGCGCAGCTCGTCGACCAGACGCTGGGCGAGCGGGGCCAGCGCCTGACCCGGGTGTTGCTGTTCGACGTGCCCGAGGAGGAGCTGATCCGGCGCATGCTCGCCCGTGCGGCTCAGGAACGGCGCTCCGACGACACCCCCGAGGCCATCAGGACCAGGCTCCAGGTGTATCAGCGGGACACGGCGCCGCTGGTCGCGCACTACGCGCAGCGGGGCGTGATGCACCGCGTGCCGGGGGCGGGCACGATCGAGGATATCGCGACGGAGATCAAGCGCGTCATCGGGCGATGATCACGATCAAGTCGGCGCGGGAGATCGAGACGATGGCCGCCGCCGGCCGGATCGTCGCGGGCACGCTCGCGCTGGTCGCCCGCCACGTCCACGCCGGCGTCTCCACCGCGGAGCTGGACCGGCTCGCCGAAGAGTTCATCCGCAGCCATCCCGGCGCCCGGCCGTCCTTCAAGGGGCTGTACGACTTCCCGGCCACCCTCTGCACCTCGATCAATCAGGAGGTGGTCCACGGGATCCCCTCCCGACAGCGCGTCCTCAGGGCGGGCGACGTCCTCAGCGTGGACGTGGGCGTGTGGCTCGAGGGGCTCCACGCCGACTCCGCCGCCACGTTCCCCGTGGGCGACGTCGGCGACCAGGCGCGGCGCCTGCTCCGAGTGACGCAGGAGGCGCTCGCCGCGGGGATCGCCCAGGCCCGGGCCGGTCAACACGTCGGCGACATCGGGCACGCGGTGCAGCAGGTCGCGGAGGGAGCGGGATACTCGGTGGTGCGGGAGCTCGTGGGCCACGGCATCGGCGCGAGCTTCCATGAGGAGCCCCAGGTGCCGAACTACGGCAAGCCCAAACGGGGTCCGCGCCTCGTGTCGGGGATGACGCTGGCGATCGAGCCGATGGTGAACGTGGGCGGCCCGGAGATCCGGACGCTGGACGACAAATGGACCGTCGTGACGCAGGACGGGTTGCTCTCCGCCCACTTCGAGCACACGGTGGCGATCCTGGAGAACGGCGGGCCGCCCCGGATCCTCACGACGGCGAACTGACCTCCCGCTCCAGGCGCTCGGCTTCTTCCAGCAGTTCCCGTCCCCGGGACGGCTGCGACATCCCCGCGACGTTCACCCGCACGTTCTCCAGCGCGCCCAGCACGGCCGCCCGGGCCAGGAGCTCCGCGACCTTGGCGTCCGATCGGGCGTTCTTGTTTCCGATGGCGCCGACCTCGCGAGCGAGCGGCACCAGCCGCGCGGCGCTGCGCGCGGTCGCGAGCGGGGTGCGGGCGGCGCTGAGAAGCGCATCATCGACGGCGGCCGCCCGCTCGGGATGGTCCTTCGGGACCAGGTAGGCCAGGCGCACCAGGTCGTACGCGGCGGCATCGAGATCGACGAGCGCCCGCTGCGCTCGCTGGGCCGCTTCCACCTCCTGCAGGATCGCGGCGACCCGGTCCTGGACCGCCGCGTAGGCCTTGCGACCGGTGGTCAGCCGGCAAACCATGGCCACGAGGGCCGCCGCCAGGGCGCCGGCCAGCGCGGCCGCGCTGCCCCCGCCGGGCGTCGGGCTTGGCCCCGCGAGCTCCTGGATCCAGGCGTCGAGGCCTGGCCCCCCGCTCTCCCGGATCTTCGACTCGAGCAGATGGTCCATCACGTCGGAGCACTTGAGCCACGCCGCCGCCGCGCCGATGACCGCGCGCTCGGGAATCAGGCCCACGACTTCGCTCTTCAGGATCCCGATGCCGCGCCGCCGCGCCTCCGCCTCGACCGCCGCGAACACCGTCGCCGGCGGCGTGACGTCGATGTCGAGCAGGTTCATCGACACCTGCGCTTTGCCGCCCACCTCGAACCCGCTCGCCTGCACCGCCGGGAGCCCGCCGCTCGAGGTGCGGATCAACCTGGCGATGTCCTTCGCGGCGGCGACCTCCCCCGTGTCGAGATAGATGTTGTAGGCGACGAGGAACGGTCGGGCGCCGATCGCGGTCGCTCCGGCCGTCGGATGGATCCGCTTGGGCCCGAAGTCTGGGTCGGCGGCGGGATCGCGGCCGATGCGCTCGCGCAAACCCTCGAACTGTCCCTTGCGAAGGTCGGGGAGGCTCTCGCGCTCCGGCCGCGTCGCGGCGCGCGCGTACAGATACACGGGAATCGCCAGCTCGCGCCCCGCCCGCTCGGCGAGCGCCCGCGCCAGGACGACACAGTCCTCCATCGTGAGGTCGCGCACCGGGACGAACGGCACCACGTCCGTCGCCCCCATGCGGGGGTGCGCTCCCTGATGCTGCGTGAGATCGATGCGCTCCGTCGCCACGCGCATGGCGCGGAACGCCGCCTCGGCGGCGGCGGCGGGCGGTGCGACGAACGTGAACACCGAGCGGTGATGCGCTGCGTCGGCCTGAACGTCGAGCAGCGTCACGGCCGGCACCGACGTCAGCGCGGCGCGCAGGGCGTCGAGCGTCGCCTGGTTCCGGCCCTCGGAAAAGTTGGGCACGCACTCGACGAGCGGAGCGGGCACGGCAACGTCAACGCGGAACGCGGAACGTGGAACGCGGAACACAGCGACGAACCCACGTCGCCGTTCCGTTCCGCGTTCCGAGTTCCGCGTTCCGCGTTTTCATGACTTGTTCAGGACCTCCATGAGCCACGCATGCAGTCTCGGATTCCCCGCGACGATCGACCCGTGCCGCAGCACGTCGGGCTCCCCCTCGAGCGTCGTGACCACGCCCCCCGCCTCCCGGACCAGCACGACCCCGGCCGCGACGTCCCACGGCGCCAGCACGAGCTCCCAGAAGGCGTCGAAGCGCCCCGCGGCGACGTCGGCGAGGTCGAGCGCCGCGGAGCCCGCGCGCCGGATACCGCTCGAGCCGCCCATCACGGCGGCGAACTGGTCCAGATATCGCCGCAGGGTGGGGAGCTGCTTGAACGGGAACCCGGTGCCGACGAGCGCGTGCCGGGGCTCGGTGAGCCGCGACACCCGCAGCCGCCGTTCACCCTGCCAGGCGCCGTGCGCGCTCGCCGCCCAGTACACGATGTCGCGAGCCACGTCGTGCACCACCCCCACGTCCAACGTCCCACGCACCACACACGCGATCGACACCGCGTACTGCGGATAGCGGTGCAGGAAGTTCGTCGTGCCGTCGAGCGGATCGACGATCCACACGATCTCGCCCGCGCGCGTGCCCTCCGGTGTCAGCTCCTCGCCCACCACGGTCGAGCCGGGCACGGACGCCGTGAGCGTCTCGGCAATGAGCCGCTCCGTACCGCGGTCCGCCTCCGTCACGAAATCGTGCCGTGCCTTCTCCGTCCAGTCGGCCGGCGCCGGTGGCTCGAGCGCGCGCAGGTGGGTCGCGGCGCGCGCGGCGGCGCGCCGGGCCACATCGACTAAGTCTTTGAGATCACGCACCTTGCGGTGCCCCCGCTCGCGACCGTAGCTTGTGAGCCCATGGCGCGCGTGTTTTCCGGCATTCAACCCTCGGGCGAGTTGCACGTGGGCAACTATCTCGGTGCGGTGCAGAACTGGGTCCGGCTGCAGCACCAGCACGACTGCCTGTTCTGCATTGTGGACCTGCACGCCGTCACCCAGCCGTACGATGTGGCCACCCTGCGGCAGCGCACGCTCGACATGGCGGTCGGCCTGCTGGCCGCAGGGCTCGACCCCGAGCGGTGCATCGTGTTCGTCCAGTCCCACGTGCCCGAGCATACCGAGCTGAACTGGCTGCTCACCACCGTCACCCCGCTCGGCGAGCTCGAGCGCCAGACGCAGTTCAAGGACAAGGCGCAGCGCCAGGAGAGCGTGCCGGCGGGCCTGCTGAACTATCCCGTGCTGCAGGCGGCCGACGTGCTCCTGTACCGCGCGTCGCTCGTTCCCGTGGGTGAGGACCAGCTCCAGCACCTGGAGCTGATGCGAGAGATCGCACGGCGCTGGAACGCGCGCTACGGCGCCGGGTTCTTCCCCGAGCCGCAGGCGCAGCTCACCACGGCCAAGCGGGTGCTCGGGCTCGACGGCCAGGCGAAGATGTCGAAGAGCCTGGGCAATACCATCGGGCTGCTCGATTCCCCGGAGCTGATCTGGGAGAAGCTCAAGCCCGCGGCCACGGATCCCGCTCGCGTCACCCGCAAGGATCCCGGCAACCCCGACATCTGCAACATCTTCACGATCCACCAGGGGTTCTCGACCCCGGAAACGCAGAAGCAGGTGGCGACCAACTGCCGCACTGCGGCCTGGGGCTGCCTCGACTGCAAGCGGGTGCTGGCGGACAATATGATAGCGGCGCTCGCCCCGATCCGCGAGCGCGCCGCCACGCTGCAGGCCGATCCGGCGCGGGTGCACGCGACCCTGCGCCGGGGCGCGGTGAAGGCGCGGGCGCTGGCGCGCGAGACGATGGCGGAGGTGCGCCGCCGCATGGGCCTTCTCGAAGGAGCGACGGACTGATGCAAGAGTTCATGCACAAAGCCGTGGAGGTGCTGCGGCTCGAGCTGATGGCTCAGCTCGCGCTCGGCACCATCCTCGGCGGCGCGATCGGTTTGGAGCGCGAGCTCGGCGGGAAGCCCGCGGGCCTCCGGACGAATATCCTGATCTGCCTCGGCTCCGTCCTGTACACGAAGCTCTCCATCACCATGGCGACGGGGAACGCCGACCCCACCCGGGTGGCCGCGCAGATCGTCACGGGCGTCGGGTTCATCGGCGCCGGAACGATCCTGCACGCGCGCGGCATGGTGGTGGGGCTGACCAGTGCCGCCACGATCTGGGTGGTCGCGGCGATCGGGGTCGCGCTGGGCGCGGGTTTCTACCTCGAGGCGGTCGGCACCACCCTGCTCGTGCTCCTCGTGCTCCAGGGGCTGGGCCGCGTGGAGCTGGTCGTGGAGCGCCAATCGACGACGAGCCGCGTCTCGATCCACGCGCGGCCGGAGCCGACGGTACTGGAGGAGCTGGAGACCGTGGTGCGCCGCACGGGGCTGGACATCGTGCAGCAGCAGAGCCGCCGCGAGAATGTGGACCTGGTCGTGGACTTCGAGCTCCGGGGGCCCAAGCGGCTGCACGATCAGGTGATGGTGGCGCTGCTCCACCATCCCGGCGTCCGGACCGTGTCGTCGGGGGAGTGACCCGCCGGCTGGTGGTGGACCTCGCCTCGTCCTACGCGGCCTGGCGCGTCCCGGCGGGGACCGTGACGGCGATTCGCGAGGCGCTGGGCGGCGGCTGGGAGGTCGTGCAGGTGCGGGAGCCGGCCGTCGCGGACGGTGACGGCGGCTCGGGGAGCGACGAGGCCGTGCGCGTCGCCCGGGGAGCGGAGATCTACATCGGGTACGGCCTGCCCCAGGGAGTCGGGGCCGCCGCCCGCGAGACGCTGCGGTGGGTGCACACCGCCACGGCCGGGGTAGGCGCGAGCCTGCCGCGCATCAGAGGCACGGCGGTCGTCTTCACGAACTCGGCGGCCGTGCACGCGGAACCGATCGCCGATTGGGCCCTGGCGGCCGTCGCGTACTTCGCCCGCGGCCTCGACCGGATGCGCGAGGCGCAGGCCGCGGAATCGTGGGCGAGGGAAGAGTTCGCGAACCTTCGCTTCCCGGTGCGGGAGCTCCGCGACGTGCGACTGGGCGTCTTCGGTCTCGGGGGCATCGGCAGCGCGATCGCGCGCCGCGCGCTCGCGCTCGGGATGCCGGTCGCGGGCGTGCGGCGACGGCCGCAGCAGGGTGGGCCGCCGGGAGTCGGGTGGGTGGGGGGGCGGGACGACGTGCCGCGGCTCGCCGCCGAGAGCGACTGTCTCGTGATCGCCGCGCCCCACACGGCGGAGACGCAGGGCGCCGTGGACCGGAGGGTGCTGGAGCGACTGCCGCGGGGCGCGATCGTCGTGAACGTGTCGCGCGGGTCGCTGCTCGACGAGCGGGCGCTGCTCGAGCTGCTGGACGCCGGCCAGCTGCGCGGCGCCGCGCTGGACGTGTTCGCGACCGAGCCGCTCCCGCCCGGCCACCCGCTGTGGCGCCATCCCCGGGTACTCGTGAGCCCGCACGTGGCGGCGGTCACCGACCGGTTCTGGGAGCGCGAAACGGGGCTCATCGTCGAGAACCTCGGGCGCTATCTTGCAGGGACGCCCCTTGCGAACGTGGTCGACCCGGAGGCCGGATACTAGATGGAAGAGCAGAAACCTCGCAGCCCACGCGCGGGCGGCGCCGTGCCGACCCAGCCCCGTGGCATCGAGCAAATCATCAAGGCGGCCGTGGACCGCGGCGCTTCCGACCTGCACATCAAGGCGGGTGACGTGTTCCGGGCGCGGATCGACGGCAAGCTGGTCCCGCTCACGAAGCAGCGCCTCACTCCCGAGCAGACGCGGGCGATCGCCCTGCGCCTCCTTCCGAGCGACGAGGAGCGGGCCCGGATCGACCGGGTGCGCGATTACGATTGTTCCTGGGGCGCCCCGGGAATCGGGCGGTTTCGGGTCAACATTCTGCGGCAGCGCTCGTCCTTCATGATCGTGCTGCGGGTCATCCCGTTCGACGTGCCGTCGTTCGACTCGCTCAAGCTGCCGCCGGTGCTCACGACCGTCGCCGCGGCCGAGCGGGGCATGATCCTCGTCACGGGCGTCACCGGCTCAGGAAAGAGCTCGACGATGGCGGCCATCATCAATCACATCAATCAGACGCAAAACAAGCATGTCGTCACGCTCGAAAACCCGATCGAGTTCCTGCACCGCGACATCAGCTGCTCGGTGACGCAACGCGAGATCGGGGTGGACACGGACGACTTCCGCATGGGTCTCCGGGCCGCCCTGCGCCAGGACCCGGACGTCGTGCTGATCGGCGAGATGCGGGACGCCGAAACGATCGACACCGCCATGAAGGCGGCGGAGACGGGCCATCTCGTGGTCTCGACCCTGCATACGCCGGACGCGGTGACCACGGTGAGCCGCGTCGTGGCGATGTTTCAGCCCGAGGAGCAGGAGATCGCCCGCGTGCGTCTCTCCGAGGCGCTGCAGGCCGTGGTCTCCCAGCGCCTGCTCCCTCGCGCCGATGGCCGCGGCCGCGTGGCTGCCGTGGAGGTCCTGATCTGCACGGGGACGGCGCGCGACATGATCAAAGACCCGAATCGCGCCGGCGAGCTCCACGACTACATCCGCGACGCGCGGGAGCAGTACGGCATGCAGACCTTCGACCAGCACCTCATGGAGCTGGTGGCGGAGGGGGTCGTCGCCTACGAGACCGCGCTGGCGGCCGCCTCGAACCCCGCCGACTTCGAGCTGCAGATGCGGACGCTGCGTCGGCGCCCGCGGGTCGGCCCGCCTGCGGGGGCCGTCGAGAAACCGGCAGGCTTCAGCGACGACCTGTCGAGCCTGCTACCGCCCTCGTGACGGAGCAGAAGCTCGGGGGCGTGCTCGCCCCCCTCACCACACCGTTCGACAGCGCCACGGGCGACCTCGCGCCGGTTCATCTCCGGCGCAACGTGGCGAGCCTCGTCGAGCAGGGCATCGACGGCTTCGTGGTGGCGGGCTCCACGGGGGAGGCGGCGCTGCTCGATCCGGACGAGCAGCGCCGGCTCGTCGCCTGGGTGCGGGAGGTGCTGCCCGACGGCGGCTGGCTCGTGGCTGGGACCGGCGCCGAGTCCACGCGCGCGGCGGTGCGGCTGACGCTGGCGGCCGCCGAGGAGGGTGCGGACGCGGTGCTGGTGCGGCCTCCCGGGTACTTCGCCGCCGCCACGTCGCCCGCGAGCCTCGCCGACTACTACCGGGCCGTGGCCGATGCGAGCTCCGTGCCCGTGCTCGTGTACAACATCCCCAAGTACACGCACCTCACGGTCGAGGCCGGGCTGCTCCGGCAACTGGCCGCTCATCCCAACATCGTCGGCGTGAAGGATTCCGCGGCCGACGCGAAGAACCTCGCGGCCTACCGCGACGCCGTGCCCGAGTGGTCCGTGCTCGTCGGCTCGGCGTCGCTGTTCTACGCGGCGCTGGAGATGGGATGCGACGGGGGGGTCCTCGCGGCCGCCTGCTTCGCCGGGCGGCTGTGCGCGGACCTCCAGGCGGCCTACCGGGCGGGGGACCGTGCCCGGGCGGGGCGGTTGCAGGAGCGCCTCGCGCCGCTCGACAAGGAGATCGTCGGCAAGCTCGGTCCCGCGGGCGTGAAGGCCGCGATGGACGCTGTGGGGCTGTACGGGGGGCCCTGCCGGGCGCCCCTCGCGCCGGTGCCCCGGGCCGTGCGGGAGCGCGTGGCCCAGCTCGTTGCCGCGTGACCGATTACCGCGCCCTCCTCGACCAGCTCGCCGTCCCCCGGCTCGTCGGCTCCCCCAATCACGCGAGGGTGCGAGGCTTGCTGACGGGCGAGCTCACGGCGCGGGGGTTCGTCGTGCTGGAGCAACGGTTCGCGGCGTCGCCTCGGGCACCGCTGTGGGGCCGCAAGGTGGCGGAGGGCGTCAACCTGGTGGGTGTCCGGCCGCGCGCCCGCGTCACCGCCTGGCTCGCTGCGCACTACGACTCGAAGGGCCAGCCGATGTCGATGGCGGCGCGCCTGCTGTTGGCGGCGGCCTGCGCCCTCTCCCTCGTGGTCGCGCTGGGGATCGTCGCGGCAGGAGGGCCGCTCGCCGCGCTCGCGCCGGCGGCCGCCCTGGGGGCGCTGTTCCTCGCGTTGAGCCGCGTGACGGAGCGCTCGCCAGGCGCGCTGGACAACGCCGTGGGGGTGGTCACGGTCCTGCGCGCGCTCGATGCGCTCCCCGCCGACGCACCGGTCGGCGTGATCTTTCCCGATGCCGAAGAGCTGGGCCTGCTCGGCGCCGCGGTGCTCGCGCGCGAGCGCGCCAACCTCCTCCAGGACACGGTCGTCGTTAATTTCGACGGTCTCGACGATCGGGGCGCGACGACCGCACTGGTGCACCGGCCCGGTCCCATCGTGGACCGCGTCGTCGCGGCCGTGGGCGCGCGCAGGCGGCGCTGGCCGGTGCTCGTGGATGGGATCGTGCTCGCGAGGGCGGCGCGGGAGTGCGTGACGATCATGCGCGGCGACTGGGGCACGGCCCGGGTCGTGCACACGCCGCGGGATACCGCGGATCGGCTCACGCTGGAGGGCTGTCGCCACGTGGCTGACCGGGTTGCGGGGGTCCTCGCCCAGATGTTCCCATCCTGAAGGAGCGTTGACGCGCGCCGACGACTGGTCTAGCTTCCCCCAGAGGATACCCTCGCCCCGTCCCCCGGGGCGTTTTTATTGGAGTCGCAATGTTCGGACCGAAGACGCAGTGCGTCGTCGTCGTCGGCGCCCAGTGGGGCGACGAGGGCAAGGGGAAGATCGTGGACGTGCTGGCCGAGCGCGCCGATCTCGTGGTCCGCTACCAGGGCGGCGCCAACGCCGGTCACACGGTCGATACCGGCGCCGGGGAGTTCGTGCTGCACCAGATCCCCTCGGGCATCATCCAGGGCGCCGTGTGCATCGTCGGCAACGGCGTGGTGCTCGATCCCGAGACGTTCTTCACCGAGCTCGACGCTCTGGGCTCGCGCGGCGTCCGCACCGAGCAGCGCCTGTACGTCTCCGACCGCGCGCATCTCACGTTGCCCTATCACAAGCTGCTCGACCGGGCACGCGAGCGGCGTGACCAAATCGGCACCACGGGCCGGGGCATCGGCCCGACCTACGAGGACAAATACGGCCGCCGCGGCGTGCGTGTGGGCGACCTCCGCAACCTCGCCCGGGCGCGGGGCATCGTGTGCCAGCGGGTCGAGGCCGCGAACCAGATGCTCGAGCTGCTCGGCTCGCCGGAGCGCGCCGACGCGGCCGAGCACGTCGCCCTGCTGGAGCGGCTCGGTCCCCGGCTCCTGCCGATCACGCTGGATGCTGGGCGGGCCGTCTACGAAGCCCTGCAGCGCGGCGAGTCTGTCCTGCTCGAAGGGGCACAGGGTGCGCTGCTCGACGTCGACCACGGCACGTATCCCTATGTCACGTCTTCCAATACGACAGCGGGCGGCGCGGCGGTGGGAGCGGGGATCGGGCCGACGGCGATCGACGCCGTGCTCGGCGTGGTGAAAGCGTACACGACGCGGGTGGGGAATGGACCCCTCCCCACGGAGGCCGAGCCGGCGCTGGCCGAGCGTGTCCGCGAGCTGGGCGGCGAGTTCGGGGCGACGACGGGACGGCCGCGCCGCTGCGGGTGGTTCGACGCGGTGGTGGTGCGCTACGCGGTGCGCGTGAACGGCCTCACCGGCCTCGCCGTGACCAAGCTGGACGTCCTCGACTCCTTCCCCGAGATCCCGGTGGGGGTCGGCTACCGGCTGGACGGCGAGATCGTCGACAGCATGCCGGCCGACGTCGAGCGTATCGAGCGTGTGGAGCCGATCTACGAGACGCTCCCGGGGTGGCAGAAGCCGCTGCGGCACGTGCGCCGGCTCGCGGACCTGCCGCCCCCGGCGCGGGCCTATCTCGACCGCTTGCAGGACCTCGCCCACGCGCCGATTCGCTACGTGAGCGTCGGTACCCAGCGCGATCAGATCATCGAGGTCGCGTGACCACGCTCGACCTCGCGGTGATCGGGGCCGGACCGTGCGGCCTGGCCGTCGGCGTGGCGGCGAAGCAGCAGGACCTGCGGGCGGTCCTGTTCGACAAGGGACCGCTCGTCGCGAGCCTCCTCAAGTATCCCACCTACATGACGTTCTTCTCGACGCCAGAGAAGCTCGAGATCGGCGGCGTGCCATTCACGACGGCCGGCGACAAGCCCACGCGGCGCGAGGCGCTGGGCTATTACCGCAAGGTGGCGGAGTTCTATGCACTGGACGTCCGGCTCTACCACGTCGTGACGGCGTTCGAGCGCGTGCCGCTAGGCTTCGAGCTGACCGTGCGCGGCGCCGCGCACGGGGCGCCAGCGCGGGTGCGCGCACGCAACGTCGTGTTTGCAACCGGATACTTTGACTCGCCTAATCCTCTCGGTGTGCCCGGGGAGGACCTCCCGCACGTATCCCACTTCTTCACCGAGGCGCACCCTTACTGGCGGCAGAGTGTCGTGGTGGTGGGCGGAGGCAACAGCGCCGTGGAGGCCGCCCTGGAGCTTCACCGCGTCGGTGCGCGGGTCACGATCGTCCACTTCCTGAGCGAGTTCGATCGCGGCGTGAAACCGTGGATCCTCCCCGACATCACGAATCGCCTGAAGGACGGGAGCATCGCGGCCCGCTGGCTATCCCGGGTGGTCGAGATTCGCCCCCGTGAGGTGATCGTCCGGTCCGAGACGATCGGCGCCGTCGCGTGCCTCCCGGCGGACTTCGTTCTGGCGATGACCGGGTACCGCGCCGATCTGTCACTGCTGCGGGCGGCGGGGGTGACGGTGGACGAGAAGACAGGCGTTCCGCAGCACGACCCGGCCACGATGCAAACGAACGTCCCCGGCGTGTTCATCGCCGGCGTCCTGGCATCGGGCCTCGATGCGAACCGCATCTTCATCGAGAACGGCCGCGCCCACGGAGGGCTCATCTGCGGTTACCTAAAAGCACAACCCCCCAGAGTTGCCCCTGGGGGGTGATCGCCTGCCCGACACCGTGCGCCCTAGAACCCGATGTGAGCGAGGCGAATTCTCGTGCCGCGCTCTCTGCAAGGGCTGGGACCGGTGCCACCTCTGGCAGCCGGGCTATCTCGACCACTGCTCGAGACCCCTGGGCTTTGCGCCCCGCCGTCGCCGGCGGTTTGCCCTTGACAGAGCTGTGCTGCCGCGGGATAGCAGCAAAAACGGTGCCCCAACCGTATCCCGCGTCACATCCGCGCTGTAGCAACCGTGTCAGCGTCGTTTCTCGTAGTAAACTGCACGATTTCTTGCATCCTGCACTGTGTCGCACCTTGTCCTGATCGCTCCGGCCGCCTTCAAGGGGACGCTCGGGCCACGTCAGGTCGCCGACGCCCTGGCGGCTGGCGTCCGCCGCGCCCTGCCGGAAGCCTCGGTCCTCCAGTGCCCGGTCTCCGACGGAGGTGACGGCCTGCTCGACGCTGTGCTCCCGCCCGGCATGCTGCGCGAGCAGCTGCAGGTCACGGGTCCGCTGGGGGATCCCGTATCCGCCGAGCTTGGCTGGGTCGATCCGGAGACGGCGATCTTCGAGTCGGCAACCGCCTGCGGGATCCGCCTGCTGCGACCTGACCAGCTCGACCCGCTGCGCACCACGACGCGGGGCGTGGGCGAGGTGATCTGGGAGGCGGGCGAGCGAGGCGCGAAGAGCGTCGTGGTGGGGCTGGGCGGATCCGCCACGGTCGACGGCGGCACGGGGATGGCGCGGGGGTTGGGCTGGACGTTCCGGGATTCGCGCGGCGCAGCGCTGCTCGAAGGCGGTGGCGCGCTCGCCGATCTCACGGCATTGGAGGGCGGCTGGTCCCTCCCGGCGCGCGTCATCGGGCTCGCCGACGTCACGACGCCGCTCGTCGGCCCGGACGGCGCGGCGCCGGTGTTTGGACCTCAGAAGGGGGCCACGCCGGACGGGGTGTGGCGGCTCACCCAGGCGCTCGAGCGGCTGGCTCGGCTGATGGCGGATCACGGCAGGCCGGACCTCGCCACGCTCCCCGGTGGCGGCGCCGCCGGTGGGCTCGGGGCGGGGCTCGTGTTCTTCGCCAAGGCAGAGCTGATGGCGGGCGCGGAGTGGGTCCTGTCCCGCGTGGGATTCGACGCGGCGCTCGCCAAGGCGGACTTGGTGCTCACGGGAGAAGGCTCCTTCGACCGCACGTCGCTCGTGGGCAAGGCGTCGGGCGAGGTGGTGCGCCGGGCGCAGGCGGCGAAGAAGCGGGTGGCCGTCGTGGCCGGGAAGGTCGAGGGCCTGATCGGTCTGCACGCGCTCGATGGGGAGGGCCGGACGCTCGACGCGGCCGGGGTGGCGGCGCTCGGCGAGCGCGCGACGCGGCAAGCGTTCGGGTTGCCCGCCGCCTAGCGGCAGGTCTATCTTCCCGCCCCTATGCCCCCCGCCGACAACCTGATGGACAAGCTCGTATCGCTCTCCAAGCGGCGCGGGTTCGTGTTTCAGTCGTCGGAGATTTACGGCGGGCTGGGGTCGGTGTGGGACTATGGTCCGCTCGGTGTCGAGCTGAAGAAGAACATCAAGGAGCGCTGGTGGCGCTCCATGGTCCATGAGCGGGAGGACATCGAGGGGCTCGACGCGGCGATCCTGATGCACCCCAAGGTGTGGGAGGCCTCGGGGCACGTGGCGGGGTTCTCGGACCCGTTGGTCGACTGCAAACACTGCAAGAACCGGTTTCGGGCGGACGATCCCCGCATCAAGGGGACGCCCGGCCAGCCGGACGCACAATGTCCGGTGTGCGGCTCGCGGGGCACCCTCACCGCTCCGCGGATGTTCAATCTGATGTTCAAGACCTTCATGGGGCCGGTCGAGGAAGCCGCCGCCGTGGTCTACTTGCGCCCTGAGACGGCGCAGGGCATCTACGTCAACTACCTCAACGTGCTGCAGTCCTCGCGCCAGAAGATCCCGTTCGGCATCGCGCAGATCGGCAAGGCGTTCCGCAACGAGATCACGCCGGGGAACTTCACCTTCCGTACCCGCGAATTCGAGCAGATGGAGATGCAGTTCTTCGTCAAGCCGGGAACGGACGCGGAATGGTTCGAGTTCTGGCGCCACGAGCGGATGAAATGGCTGGTCGGAAATCTCGGCATCCGGGCGGAGAAGGTCCGCTTCCACCAGCACACGCAGCAGGAGCTCGCCCACTACGCGAAGGACGCCTACGACATCGAGTACGAGTTTCCCTTCGGGTGGAACGAGTTCGAGGGCATCCACAACCGCACGGATTTCGACCTGTCGCGGCACCAGGAGTATTCGGGCAAGAAGCTCGACTACCTCGACCCGGCGACGAGCGAGCGGTTCGTCCCCTACGTGGTCGAGACGTCCGCCGGCGCGGACCGCACCACGCTCGTGGTGCTGTGCGACGCCTACCACGAGGAGGACGTGGCAGGGGAGAAGCGCGTCGTACTCCGCTTCCGTCCGGCCATCGCCCCGCTCAAGGCGGCGGTCTTTCCACTCGTGAACAAGGACGGCATGCCCGAGCTGGCCCGCCGCATCTACGACGACGTGCGCACGCACTGCAATGCGTTCTACGACGACGGCGGCTCGATCGGCCGCCGCTACCGCCGCCAGGACGAGGCCGGAACGCCGTTCGGCATCACGATCGACGGCCAGTCCACGCAGGACGGCACGGTCACGGTGCGGGACCGGGATACGCTGCAACAGGTCAGGGTGGCTTCCGACCGCTTGGTGCAGTTCCTCGGGGACAAGCTCAGAGGCTGAACGGCGTGGGGAGTGGTACCTGTCGATGCAAGCCGTGGGCGGGGTGCACACCGTCGGGTACCACTCCCCACTCCCCACGTATCGCTTATGCGGCTCGATGATTTCCAGCAGCTCGTCGAGCGGCTCCTGAAGCAGGTGCCGCCGACATATCTCGACGGGGTCGTGGCGGTGGAAGTGAGCCCCAAGGCCGTGCCGCACCCCGTTCGGGGCGACGTCTACACCCTGGGCGAGTGCATTCCGCTCGAATGGAGCGGCAACGGCGCCGATCTCCAGTCCCGCGTCGTCCTCTACCACGGCTCCTTCGCGGCGCTCGCCCGGCGGGGCGACTACGAGTGGCGCGAGGAGGCGTGGGAGACGCTCGCCCACGAGCTGCGTCACCATCTCGAATGGCGCGCGAACTCCGGTGCGCTCGAGGCCTACGATTGGGCGGCCGAGCAGAACTTCGCGCGCCAGGAGGGGCAGCCTTTCGACCCGGTGTTCTACCGCTCGGGCGAAAAGATCGCCGACGGGGTCTACAAGGTCGAGGACGACGTCTTCATCGAGAACTGGACGGCGGAAAGGGGGAACCCTAAAGGACTCCCTGGCGGTCGGAGGGAAGGGTTGGAGACGGTGTGGCACGGGAAGCGATACCGTGCCTCACTGCCGCGCGATGTCCACCCTCCGGCCTTCCTCACGCTCGAAGGACTCGATGAGCCGCCCCCGGGGGAGGCCGTCGTGGTGGTTTCCCGCAAGTCCTCGTTGGGCGACCTGTGGCGCCGCCGGGCGCCAGCCGCAGCGGTCGTGACGGTGGAGCCGGTCGGTGGCTAAGCGCGTCTTCCTGGCCGCGCGCGACCTGGTGTTCCGATCCAAGCTGGCAGCCGTCGTGGACGGCGCCGGAGCGGTAGTGGGGCGGGATCCGGCCGAATGCGAGCTCGCCGTCGTGGACGTGGAGCTTCCCGGGGCGGCGGACCGCATCCGGAGCTTCATCGAGCAAGGCATGACGGTGCTGGCGTACGGAGCGCACGTGCGGCCGGAGCTGCTGCGCGCGGCCCGTGAAGCCGGTGCTACGGCCGTCCCGAACTCCCAGGTGCAGGAGCGGCTCGCCGGCCTGCTGAAAGCTTGAGGGGCGCAGCGTGCTGCGCCCCTCGGTCCAGCCGACTGCGCTTGTTACTTCGACGTCAGTTCGACCGGGATCTGCCGCGGCTTGGCCTGCTCCACCTTCGGCAGGGTCAACGTGAGAACACCATGGTCGTAGGTGGCCTTGATGCCGCGCGCGTCCACGGTGGCGGGCAGAGTGAAGCTGCGCTCGAACGCGCCGTAGGTGCGCTCGTAGCGGTGCACCCGCTTGGTCCGCTCTTCCTCCACGTGCTGCTTCGTGCCGCGGATCGTGAGGACGTTCCCTTCGAGCGAGATCTGCACATCCTCGGGCTTCACGCCCGGTACCTCCGCCGCGATCCTGATGGCCTCGGCCTGCTCGGAGATGTCCACCGGCGGCACCCAGGCCGTAGTCGCTCCATCCTGGGACAGCAGGTTGAAGAAGTCGGCCAGCACCGGATCCTTCGTGATGTTGCGCGTGGTCAGCAACATACCATTCGCCTCCTTTCAAGACGGAAACCACTCGAGGCCCCACGGCCTCGCCACGCGGGGTTTGCAACCGCCGTGCCGATCGGGAGGGCCCCGCGTTTGCCAGGATGACAAACGCGTGGCACCAGCTTGGCACTGCCGCTGCCAGCTTTGCCGGCCGCTCGGGGGTTTGAGGCCGCCGCGGGAGGCTCTATCTTTTGCGGCACCCGTGAAGCTTCTCTCCTCGATCCTGGCGCTCGCCGCGCTCGCCGGCGGCCGCGCCGCCGGCCACCAGGGCCCGGATTTCCGCATCCTCGTGACGAGCGAGTCAGGGGACATCATCACCCAGCTCGCCTGGGACGGAGCCGCGCTGCGGACCGTCAAGGTGGTGCCCGTGGGCGTCATGCCGGCGGACATCGACGGTCCCCACAACGTGACCGTCTCACCGGACGGCAGGTTTTGGTACGTCTCGATAGCGCACGGTACGCCGTACGGCTCGCTCTGGAAGATGGCGGCGGACGGCGACACGCTGGTCCGCCAAGCCCCGCTCGAGATGTTCCCCACGACGATCGCCCTGACGCCGGACGGCGAGCTGGCCTTCGTTGCCAACTCGGACTTTCATGGCGACCACCCGCGCAAGAACGTGGTCTCCGTCGTCTACACCGGCCCGATGCTCACCCTCGCGCAGCTGCCGGCGTGCGACATGCCGCACGGGGTGAGGGTGAATCACGCCGGGACCCGCGTCTACGTGTCCTGCATGAATTCGGACGAACTCCTGGAGATCGACCGCGAGACGCTCGGGATCGCGCGGCGGCACCCGACGGGCGGCATGACGATGCCCGCGACCACGGGCCACGAAGGGACGAAGGGCGGGGCCATACGCGACGCCTGCATGCCGACATTCGTGTCGGTGTCGCCCGACGATCGGCGCCTGTACGTGGCCTGCAACGCCAGCGACGCCCTGCAGGTCGTGGACGCCGGCACGCTGGAGCTCCTGCGGGCAGTCCCCACGGGGCACGGCGCCTACAATGTCGAGCCGTCGCCGGACGGCCGCTGGGTCATCGTGACGAACAAGAAGGACCGCAGCGTGTCGCTGTTCGACGCGGCCACCCTGACCGAGGCGGCCCGGATCCCGACGTCGAAGCAGCTGCCCCATGGGATCGCGTACGCACCGGACGGCAGGTTCGCGTTCGTCTCGGTTGAGAGCGTCGGGGCCGATCCGGGCGCTGTGGATGTCATCGACCTGACGACGCAGACCCGGGTGGCGACCACGCCGATCCCCCTCCAGCCCACCGGGATCGCCATCCTGCGCCGGCCATGACCCATACGACCGTCGTCGCGCTGCCGCCGGAGGAGTTGCTGGCGCGGGCGCAGGCCTTCTTCGCCGAGCGCGTTCCCCACGCCGCAGCCTTCGTCGAGAAGCAGGGGCCCAGGTTCCTGGTGCTGCGCGGCCAGGGGGGCGAGGAAGTCGTCTTCAGCGCCTGGACGGACGCCGCTGGGAAAACGCGGGTGCGCGCGTCGACGCTGTTCTTCGACCAGGCCGTGGACCGCTTCCTGTCGACGCTGCCGCTCGAGGCGGGCGTGGAGGTCGTGTGACGGCCGCCGCGGAACGGTTCGCCGTGCGCGTCATGGTGACCGATGTCTGGGACCACGTGGAGATTCCCGTCGAGCCGGGCACGACGGTGGCCGAGCTGAAGCGTGAGGCCCTGACCCGGGCCTTGAAGCGGTCCGCGATCCGGCTCGACGACTACGTCGTCAAGTTCCGCGGCGCGCAGGTCACGGACGAATCCGCGACCCTCGGTGCGCTCGGCGCCGTCCCCAACGCGCCGTTCATCGTGCTGCCGGCGCGGCGCCGGCCGGTGCGATGAAGCCGGTCGGCCGCGCCCTCACCACGTTCACCGTCGGCTTCCTGGCGCTCGACGCGTTGCTGCTTGGCTATCTGGGCGTCGTCCTTTCGCGGCCGCTCGTCCTCGCGAGCGGCGGCGTGTGCGCCGTGGCCGCGGCGCTCGTTGTGGTCGGCTGGCGGCGTTACCGCCGGGCGCTGGTCGAGCTCGAGGCCGCCCGGCAGGCGATACGAGCCGAGCTGGAGTCGATTCGCGATCTCCTGAAGCAGCATCATCTCCACAACTAGCCGGTCATGACCGTCTCGGTCGTCTGGCACCCCGCATGCGAGTTGCACGAGCCGGGGCCCGGTCACCCCGAGCAGGCCGATCGCATCCGCGCGGTGCTCGCGGCGCTGCGCGCGCCCGCCCTGGTGTCGCGCGTCCTCTGGAGCGAGGCCCGGCCGGCCGACCGGGCGGCGATCGAGCGCGTGCACGCGGCGCCCTACGTCGCCGCTCTGGAGCAGCTCGCCGCGCGTGGCGGCGGCGCGCTCGATCCCGATACCTACCTGGGCGCGCGCAGCTTCGCCGCGGCGCTCGCCGCGGCCGGCGTCGCGATCAGAGCCGTGGAGCAGGCGCTGGCGGCGGGCGGGGGAGGCACGGCGTTCGGCGCGACGCGTCCGCCCGGCCACCACGCCCTCGCGGCCCGCGCTATGGGGTTCTGCTTCTTCAACAACGTGGTGATCGCCGCCCGTCGCGCCCAGGAGCTCGGGCGCGCGCGCGTGCTGATCGTGGATTGGGACGTGCACCACGGCAACGGCACCCAGGCGCTGGTCGAGCGCGACCCGTCGATCCGCTACGTCTCCATGCATCAGTACCCATGGTATCCCGGCACCGGCGCCGAGCAGGAGCGGGGGGTGGGCAACGTCTTCAACGTGCCGCGCCCGCCCGGGTTGCCGCGGGCGACGTATGTGCGCGACCTCCTCGCCGCCGTGGACGCGGCGCTCGATGGGTGGGCGCCGGACCTGCTGCTCGTCTCCGCAGGGTTCGACTCGCTGGGCGGCGACCCGCTCGGCGGCTTCACGCTCGAGGCCGACGACGTCGCGGCGTGGACCACCGCGTTGCGCGAACGCGTCGCCCCGGCACCGGTCGTGGGCGTGCTCGAGGGCGGCTACCGGCTCGACCTGCTCGCGGCCGGTGTCCGCGCGCACGTCGGCGCGCTTGCCTGACCGGAAGGCCGCGCCGATACTTCCACCCATGGCTCTGAGACTGGCCATCGAGGAGTGCACGCTCACGACGCGGCACCCGTTCGCCATCGCCCGCGGATCGACGACCGGCTACCGCCGCGTGTGGGTCCGGGTGATCGACGAGGAGGGCCTGGAGGGCTGGGGCGAGGCGGATCCCTCCTCCTACTACGGTGAGACTTACGATACCGTCCGCGCGACGATCGAGCGGCTCGCGCCGCACCTGCCGCGGGACCCGTTCGATCTGGAAGGCGCCGAGGACTGCTTCCGCGGCGTCGCCCCCACCCAGACGGCGGCCGCTCGCGCCGCGCTGTCCGCCGCGCTGCACGATCTGTGCGGCAAGCGATTGGGACAGCCGCTGTGGCGTCTCTGGGGACTCGACCCCCGCAAGGCGCCGCGCTCCTCGTTCACGATCGGCCTCGGCACGCCGGAGCAGCTGCGCGCGAAAGTAGCCGAGGCCGAGGTCTATCCCGTTCTCAAGATCAAGCTCGGCACTGACCGGGACGAAGCGATCCTGCGCACGGTCCGCGACGCGACGGACAAGCCGATCCGCGTGGACGCGAACGCCGGGTGGACCCTGGAGCGCGCTCTGCGCATGCTGCCCGTCCTGAAGGAGCACGGCGTCGAGCTGCTGGAGCAGCCGCTCGCGCCCGAGGACCTCGAGGGCACGGCGCGCGTCACCGCCGCGGCGGGAGACCTGCCCGTGGTCGTCGATGAGAGCTGTCTCGTCGCGTCGGACATCCCGCGCCTGGCCGGCAAAGTGGGCGGCATCAACATCAAGCTCGCCAAGTGCGGCTCGCTGCGGGAAGCGCTGCGGATGATCGCCGTGGCGCGGGCCCACGGGATGGTGGTGATGGTGGGCTGCATGATTGAATCGTCGCTCGGTATCACCGCCGCCGCCCACTTTACGCCGCTCGTGGACTACGCGGACCTGGACGGCGCCGCGCTGACGGTGGACGACCCGTTCGCAGGCGCGACCATCGACGGCGGGCAGATCCGCTTGCCGGTCGAGCCGGGGCTGGGTGTGAAGAGGCGCGAGTGAACGGAGGGAGTCTGGCCGAGCCGGGGCTTCAGCCGCGCACCGCGCCCACCAGTTCCCGACCAGCTGATCTTACGGCCGGCCTGGTCCGGTACGCTGAGGTCGTCCTCCCGCTCCCGGTGGTCCGCCCCTATACCTACAGGATTCCCGACGATCTCGCGGCGCGGGCCGCCCCCGGCGCCCGGGTCGTGGTGCCGCTGCAGCGGCGCCGGGTCGTGGCGCTGGTCACGGCGGTGGACGTGCCGCCTCCGCCCGTCGCGGCGAGCCAGATCCTCGACGCGCCGGACGCCGAGCCGGCCCTCTCCCCCGCGTTGCTCGAGCTGGGGCGCTGGATCTCGCGGTACTACGGCACGCCGCTCGGCCTGGCCCTGCGGGCGATCCTCCCCGGCCCCCTGTGGAGTGTGCAGCGGCCCGCCGGCCCGGCGGCGGCAAGCGAGCGTGTGGTGGTCCTGGCGCAGCCGCTCGGGTCGCTGCTGGAGCGCGAGCAGGCATTTCGGCGGGCGCCGCGACGCCGCGCGGCCTACGAGGCGCTTGAGGCGCTGGGCGGGTCGGCGCCGGCGCGCCACCTCGTCGACCAGCTGAAGATCTCCCCCGCGGTACTGGATGGGCTCGTGACGCAGGGGCTCGCCCGCGTCGAGCGCGTGGCCGCGCTGCGCGATCCGTTCGCCGGGCTGTCCTCCCCTCCGCCCCCGGTGCTCACGGCGGACCAGCGGCGGGTCGTGGACCTGATCCTCGCCGGACCACCGGAGGTGCCGGCGTTGGTGCACGGCGTCACGGGCTCGGGGAAGACTCTGGTCTATCTCGAAGTGCTGCGGAGCGTGGTGGCGTCCGGGCACGGCGCCATTCTGCTCGTCCCCGAGATCGCGCTGACGCCGCAGACGGTGGCACGGGTGCGGGGAGTGTTCGGCGACCAGGTGGCCGTCCTGCATTCGGGGCTCTCGGACGGCGAGCGGGCGGACGCCTGGCGCGCCCTGCGCCGGGGGGAGCGCCGCGTCGCGGTGGGCCCTCGCTCCGCGGTGTTCGCGCCGGTGCAGCGGCTCGGGGCGATCGTCGTGGACGAGGAGCACGAGCCGAGCTACAAGCAGGGAACGGCGCCGCGCTACCACGCACGTGACGCCGCGTTGGTGCGGGCGCGGCTCGAGGAGGGGGGGGCGCGACTGCTGTTCGGTAGCGCGACGCCGTCGCTGGAAACGCTGCACCTGGCGCGGGAGGGCCGGATTCGCACCTTCGAGCTGCCGCAGCGCATCGGCGCGCGGCCGCTACCGCCCGTCGAGGTGATCGACCTGCGCACGGCGCCGCGCGTCCCGGACGCGCGGGGGGTGCCCTGGTCCGAGGCGCTCGATGCGGCGGTGGCGGGCGCGCTGGCGCGGGGCGAGCAGGTGATCCTGCTCCTCAACCGCCGGGGGTTCGCGACCTTCCTCCAGTGCCCGCACTGCGGCGACGTGCGGGACTGTCCCCGCTGCGCCATCGCGCTCACGGTACACCAGACGCCGCCCGCCCTGCGCTGCCATTACTGCGGCCACGAGGAGCCGATTCCGGGCTGCTGCGGGCAGTGTGGCCATGAGACCCAGCGCATGCGAGGGCTCGGGACCCAGCAGCTCGAGCACTTCGTGGGCCTGCGGTTTCCGGCGGCGCGGGTGGCGCGGATGGACCTCGACACGACGAGCACCAAGTGGGCGCACCACCGCATCCTCGAGCGCGTGGCGCGGGGGGACGTAGACATCCTGCTCGGCACCCAGATGATCGCGAAGGGGCTGGATTTCCCGAACGTCACCGTGGTCGGCGTGGTGGACGCGGACACCGGGCTCCATCTGCCGGACTTTCGGGCCGCCGAGCGCACCTTCCAGCTGGTGGCCCAGGTGGCGGGCCGGGCGGGGCGGGGGCCGAAGGGCGGCCACGTGTTCGCCCAGACGCGCGCGCCCGACCATCACGCCATCCGGGCGGCGGCGGCCCATTCGGTGATCGAGTTCACCGCGGCGGAGCTCCCGCTACGCGCGCCGCCTGGTCCGGCGTACCCGCCGCACGTCGGCCTGGCGCGCTTCGTGGCGAGCGGCACGGACGCCGGGCGCACGCAGCAGACAGCCGAGCGCGTGGCCGCGTGGCTCCGCCGGGCGAACACCGAGCGTTTGGGCGGGGCGCTGACCGTGCTCGGACCCGCGCCCTGTCCGATCGAGCGGCTCAAAGGGCGCTGGCGCTGGCACGTGCTTGTGAAGTCGACCGAGGCGCGGGCGATCGGACGCGTCGTCCGCGCGTGGAGCGCGCGGGCGCGCCGCGCGGTCGTCGTCGATCGCGATCCGGTCTCGCTGTTGTGAGCGGAGCCGTTGCGTGAGGGGATTCGTCCCGCGTATGTTCACCGTCCTGTGAGTCGCCCCCGCTTCCAGTATCGACCACCCAACTTCGAAGCGCCGCCGCTCTCGGGGGCTCCCGACGCGCGCTTCGAGCCCGCACCCGCCGACGGGGTTCTTCCCGACGGTTTTTTTTCGACCACGAACCTTCCGACCTACGTCAAGGTGCGCGGTGCATGGCGCCCACCGCGGCTCCCCCGGATGGACTGCGTGATCGTCCTCCACCCGCACGGCGACCTCGTGGTGACCGAGCCGCGTCGGGTGCAGCAGGGCGCGCCGGTCGCCGTCGGCGCGGCGGAGGACGGCAGCCAGGGCATCTACGTACACGTCGAGGGCTTCCTCGGCGGCAGTCACAGCGCCAACGAGTTCCGCTTCATGCAGACGGAAGTGTCCCGCGAGCGGCCGGCGGACTACGGCCTGCTGGCGCAGCTGCTGGGCGAGGAGAAGCAGCGCGGCGGCAAGACTCTGTGGGTCGTGGGGCCCGCGCTGGTGCACGCCCGGGCGCGCGAAGACCTGATCTGGTTCATCCGCAACGGCTACGTGAGCGCGCTGCTCGGCGGCAACGCCGTCGCAGTGCACGACCTCGAGGCCGCGATCTTCGGCACCACGCTGGGCATGTCGAGCAGCGGCGAGGGGGTCGAGGGCGGGCACGCGCTCCACATGCGCGCCATCAACACCATCCGTGGGGCCGGTGGCATCGCCCGGGCGGTGGAGCGGGGAATCGTGACGTCGGGGATCATGCACGCCCTCGTGGAGCATCGCGTCCCCTTCGTGCTGGCGGGCTCAATCCGCGACGACGGGCCGCTTCCCGAGGTGTTGAGCGACACGCTCGCCGCACAGGACGCGATGCGGCAGCATACGGCGCAGGCGACGTTCGCAGTGTTCGTCGCGACGGCGCTGCACGCCATCGCGGTCGGCAACATGCTCCCGGCCTTCGTGGACGCCCCCACGCCGGACGGCATCCGCCCGCTCACGACGATCTGCGTGGATCAGACGGAGTTCGTCGTGACGAAGCTCAAGGATCGCGGCACGCACCAGGCGTACGGCGTCGTGACCAACGCCCAGGACTTCATGCACGTGCTGCGCTTCTACGTGGAGCGATGGCAGCAGGCCCAGACTCCCGCCTCCCTGGTCCGCTGACGCCCGGGCAGGGCCCGGGCTGGGCGAAGCTGGCGGAGGCGGTGGCGGCCCGCGTGCCGCCCGCCGAGATCGACACGATCTACCTGTTCCGGCCCCTCAAGCGCGAGGGGCGGGAATGGGGCACTGCGGTGGTCACCCGGCGGCCGACGGAGCCCGGCGGCCGGTTGCGGGTTTACACGGCGCGCTACATGCTGATCGTGCGTGGCAAGGAGCGCGGCCAGTCGAAGGTCGAGGTGACGGAGACGGCGCTCACGCCGGCCGAGGTGCTGGAGCGCGTCGTGCAGGCGGCCGCCGATCGCACGGGGGATCCCGAGCCGCCCATCGCCGTGGGGCCATCGGTGTGGTATGAAAGCTCATAGGAGGTGACGGGTTGATCGACTCACGAATGTTCGTGCCGACCAAGGCCTTCCTGACCAAGGGCGTAGGCCGGCACAAGGAGAAGCTCACCAGCTTCGAGATGTCCCTCCGGGACGCCCATCTCGCCAACTTCAACCTCGTGCGGGTGAGCTCGATCTTTCCGCCGCACTGCGAGCTGATGGACCGCGAAGAGGGGCTGTCGCTGCTGAAACCCGGCCAAGTGGTGTTCGCCGTCATCGCCGAGTCGTCGACGAACGAGCCGAGCCGGCTCGTCTCGGCCTCGATCGGCGTCGCCATGCCCGCCGACGCGACCCACCACGGCTACATCTCCGAACACCACAGCTATGGCCAGAACGAGATGGCCGCCGGCGAGTATGCGGAGGACCTCGCCGCGTCCATGCTCGCCACCGTCCTGGGGGTGCCGTTCGACCCGGAGAAGGCGTGGGACGAGCGCCGCGAGCAGTGGCTGCTCTCCGGTGAGATCGTGCGCACGATGAACGTCACCTCCGCCGCCGAATGCGGGGACGACGGGCGCTGGACGACCGTGGTCTCGGCCGTGTGCTTCTGCGGCTGATCGCCGCGACCGACGCCGCCGGCGGCGTCTCCTTCGGCCTGGCGTTCGCTGCGGGGCTCCTGAGCTTTTTGTCGCCCTGCGTCCTGCCGCTCATCCCGAGCTACGTCGGCTTCCTCACCGGCCTGTCGCTGGAGGAGCTGCAGGCGCGGCGCGGCACGGCGCTGCTGCACGCGCTGTGGTTCGTCGCCGGGTTCTCACTCGTCTTCCTGGCTCTCGGCGCCACGGCGTCCGCCCTGGGGCGGCTGCTCCTCCAGTACCAGCTGTGGCTCGGGCGGGTGGGCGGCGTCCTGGTCGTCGCGTTCGGCCTCTACCTGCTGGGAGTGCTGCGGCCGGCCTTCCTGATGCGGGAGCGTCGCCTCCAGCTCGCCCGCAAGCCGCTCGGGTATCTCGGCTCGGGAGTCGTGGGCATCGCCTTCGGCGCGGCCTGGACCCCCTGCGTGGGGCCGATTCTCGGCGCGATCCTCACCCTCGCCGCCGCCCAGGCGAGCGTCGGTCAGGGAGTCGTGCTGCTCGGCGTCTATGCGCTCGGGCTGGCCGTGCCGTTCCTGATCACGGCCTACGCCCTGGACCGCTTCCTCACGTGGTTCCAGCGCTTCCGCCCCTACATCGTGTGGGTCGACCGCACCGCGGGCGCGCTGCTCGTGCTGCTCGGCGTGCTGCTGCTCACGGACCGCTTCACGCTGATCGCGAGCTACCTCCAGGGGCTGACCCCGCAGTTCCTGAAGAGCCGGTTGTGAGGGATGTGGCAGCGCGGCCTAAGGGACAATACGTGCGTGCGTTAGCGTCGTGCCGCCCCGAGCACGAGCGCTGCCTGGGAACTCAGGAGGCGACCCGCCTATATTACGGACCAGCGATCCCCTGACCGAGGTGACAGATGACGACTCTCCAGAAATATTGGTCATATCTCGCCGTCGCTCTCGCCGCCACGGCGTTCGCCTGCGTCAAGGGCGAGCAGTCGGCGCAGCAGGCCGACTCGACGGCGCGCAACCTGACGCTCGCGCCGACCGAATCATCGGGGGCGATGAAGGACGTGCCTGCCGCGCAGCCGAGGCAACCCGAGAAGAAGGCCACGACCCCCGCCCCCAAGACCCCCGCTCCCAAGCCCGCGGCCCCGACCACCCTGACCCTCGCGGCCGGGACGCGGGTCGGGCTCACCGCGAGCGATTCGATTAGCACGCGGTCGGCCAAGGCCGGCGACGCATTCACCGCCACGGTCGGCCAGGACGTGAAGGACGCTTCCGGGCACGTAGTGATCCCCGCGGGGTCGAGGGTCGAAGGCACGATCACGGCCGCCGACCCGGCGCCCAATCCCAACTCGAGCGGCAAGATCGAGCTCGCCATCAAGAGCGTCACCGTTCGGGGGACGAGCTACCCCGTGGACGCGACCGTCGTCTCGAAGGACACGGTGATGCAGGGTCGCGGCGTGACGGGCGCCGACGCCGCCAAGGTCGCGGGAGGCGCCGCCATCGGCGCCATCGCGGGCCGGCTCCTGGGCAAGAACGCGAAGGGCGCAGTGGTCGGCGGGGCCGCCGGCGCGGCCGCCGGCGCGGTCGCCGCGCGCAAGTCGCGGGACATCGACGTGGTGATTCCCAAGGGTGCCGCGATCACCATCAAGCTGGACAAGTCGCTGACGGTCAAGCGGACGTAACCGCGTCTCAGTACCCCGCCGCGCCGCCGCCGCGCCTGGGATCGGCCACACCGACCCAGCCGGCGGCGGTTCGCATGATGGCGTTGATGTCCGTCTTGAATCCCCAGGCGCTCACTCGGTGGCCCATCGCCTCGAGCGAATCGATGGACGCCGGCACGAAGCCCGCCCGCTCCACGTGGATCAGATCGGGCAGCCCCTGGTGATGAAGGCGCGGGGCTGCCACCGCGTCGACGAGCGACATCTCCTGATCGATCACGTTGGTGATCACCTGATAGACGGCCGTGGGGATGCGGGAGCCGCCGGGGGAGCCGAGCACGAGGACCAAGCTCGCTCTCGGGTCGAGGACGATCGAGGGCGTCATCGCCGACAGCATGCGTTTCCCCGGCGCGATCGCGTTCGCCTCTCCCTGCACCAGGCCGTACAGGTTGGGCTTCCCCGGCGCGGTCGCGAAATCGTCCATTTCGTCGTTGAGCAGGAACCCCGCGCCGGTCACGGTCACCGCGCTCCCGAAGTCATTGTTGAGCGTTGTCGTGCAGGAGACGGCGCCGCCGTCCGCGTCCACGATAGAATAGTGCGTGGTGCTCGTGTCCTCTTCCGCTTCCACCACGGGAGCTGACGTCGTCCCTGTCGCACGGCCCGGGTCGATCGCGGCGCGAAGCTCCGCCGCGTAGGCCTTGCTCACCAGGCGCTTGAGCGGCAGCGAGACGAAGTCGGGGTCGCCGAGGAAGGCATTGCGGTCGGCGTACGCGCGGCGCATCGCCTCGGCTTGGAGGTGCAGCAAGCGCGCGCTGCCGAACGCGGGCAGCGGCCCGAAGCCTTCCATAGTATTGAGGATCTCGGCCAGCGTGACGCCGCCGCCGGAGGGTGGCGGCATGGTGTAGACGGTGTAGCCCCGGTAGTCGATCTGGAGCGGGGCGCGCCACTTGGCGCGGTAGCGCCCGAGGTCGTCCCGCGTGATCAGCCCGCCGCCCCGCTCCATCTCGCGCACCATCAAATCGGCGATCTGCCCGCGGTAGAACACCTTGGGCCCGCTGTCGGCGATGAGCTCGAGCGTGCGGGCGAGCTCGGCTTGCACGAAGCGGGTGCCGGCCGGCGGCGCCTCGCCGTTCTGGAGAAACTGAGCGCGCGAGGCGGGGAAGCGGGCGAGCCGCGACGCCTCGCGAGCGATCTGGTGGCTGCGCGGGCCGTCCAACACGTGCCCGTCGCGGGCCAGGGCGATCGCGGGAGCGACGAGGGCTCTCCACGGCAGCTTGCCGTACTTGCGATGCGCTTCCCACAGTCCCGCGACGCTCCCCGGCACCGCGACGGACAGGTGGCCGGTGAGCGACGACGCGGCGGGCTTCCCGGTCGAATCCACGTACATCCCGGGCGTCGCGCGCCGGGGCGCGGCTTCGCGGTAGTCGAGGGCGCGCACCGTCCCGCCCGGGTCGCGGATCAACATGAACCCGCCGCCGCCGATGTTCCCGGCAACGGGCTCGACGACGGCGAGCGCGAACGCGACCGCGACAGCCGCATCCACGGCGTTGCCACCGCGCCGCAGGATCGCCACGCCGACGTCGCTCGCGAGCGGATGTCCGGACACGACCATCGCGTGGTGGCTGGCGACCGGCTTCGCGCGCCCGGTGAGCGGCCAGTCGCTCGCGATGAGCGCGCGGCGCGTGGCGCGATCGGTGGCGGGGCCTGGAGCGGGCGCGACGCCCGGAGCGGGCGTGGCAGGCGCCGCGGCGCCCGACGGCGTGGGCGCGGGCTGCGGCGCCGGGACGCTGGAGCTCGCACAGGCGCCGAGCAGGGCGATGGTGACGAGGAGCGGCATGCGCATGCCTCATATTGTGTACGTTGACCCGAGCCGCGGTCAACGTCTAACTTGGGGGCCACCCGACATCCTTCATGCCCGCGCCCGAGTATCTCGATCCCCGTCTCACCGAGCACCGTAATCCGCGAACCGAGCGCATCGACGTCGCCTCGCCGCTCGAGATCGTGGATCTCATCAACGGCGAAGACGCCACGGTGGCGGCGGCCGTGCACCGGGAACGCGAAGCGGTCGCCCGCGCGATCGAGCTCACCGTAGCGGCCTTCCAGGGGGGCGGACGCCTCGTCTACGTCGGCGCGGGGACCTCCGGGCGCCTCGGCGTGCTCGACGCCAGCGAATGTCCCCCGACCTTCGGGACGCCCCCGGAGCTGGTCGTCGGCGTCATTGCGGGCGGCCTCCCGGCGCTCGTGAAGAGCCAGGAGGGCGCGGAGGACGACGTCAACGCCGGCGCCGCGGCGATGGACCGCGAGCGGGTGGAGCCGCGGGACTTCGTCCTGGGCATCGCGGCGAGCGGTACCACGCCATTCGTGCGCGCGGCGCTGTCCCGCGCACAGACGCTCGGCGCCGTGACGGGCCTCGTGTCCTGCTCCGACCCTCCGAAGCTGCTGGCCGGCAGCTGCGACGTGGTGATCCTTCCAAAGGTGGGGCCCGAGGTGCTGACGGGGTCCACCCGCATGAAGGCGGCCACCGCCACCAAGCTCGTGCTGAACACCATCACCACCGGCGCCATGATCCGCATGGGGCGCGCTTACGGCAACCTGATGGTCGACCTGATGGCCTGGAGCGACAAGCTGCGCGACCGGGGCGAGCGCATCGTGATGGAGTGCTGCGAGGTGGACCGCGAGGCCGCGCGGGCCGCGATCGAGGCTGCGGGAGGCTCGGCCAAGCTCGCGATCGTGATGGTGAGAAAAGGCATCGCGAAAGCCGAGGCGGAACGCTTGCTGCAGCAGGCGGGCGGGTTCGTGCGGCGCGCGGTCGGCGACCCTCCGCCCGTGACCCAGGCGCGCGGCCGGCGATGACGAGCTGCCTCGCCGTGGGGCTGATGTCGGGCACCTCGCTCGACGGCGTCTCGACGGCACTGGTGCGGCTCTCGGACGACCCCCTCGCTGCGCAGCTCGTCGCGTTCCGCCAGGAGCCGTACACGGCAGCGGAGCGCGGGGCCGTCATCGACGCCATCGCGCGCGGGCGCGCTCACGATCTCTCGATGCTGCATGTCGCGCTGGGGGAGCGCTTCGCCGGCGCCGTGCTCCAGCTGCTCGCCGGCGCCAGGGTCGCGCCGCGCGATCTTGCCTTCATTGCGTCGCACGGCCAGACGATCTGGCACGAGCCGGGCCGAGCCACGCTGCAGCTGGGCGACCCGGCAGTGATCGCCGAACGCGTCGGTGTGCGCGTCGTGAGCGACTTCCGCTCGCGCGACGTCGCGGCGGGCGGGCAGGGCGCGCCCCTCGTGCCGCTCGCGGACGTGATGCTGTTCGGGCATCCCGAGCGCGGGCGACTGCTCCTCAATCTCGGCGGGATGGCGAACGTCACCTGGGTGCCGAGGCGCGGCGTGATCGCCGGCGCGGTCGCCTTCGACACGGGGCCCGGCGTCGCCGTGATCGACGCCGTGACGCGGCGCGTCGACCCCGACGCCCCGTACGACCAGGACGGGGAGCGGGCGCGCCGCGGCCACCCCGACCTGAAGGCGCTGCACCAGCTCCTCACCGACCCGTTCTTCGATCAGCCGCCACCCAAGAGCACGGGGCGCGAGCGGTTCGGGATCGAGTTCGCGGACCGGCTGATCGCGCTGGTGCACGGCGCCGGCGGCTCGGCGAATGACGCCGTCGCGACCGCGACCGCGCTCACCGCGGAAACGGTCGCGCGCGGCATCGAGCGTTGGACCCCTCCTCCCGCCCCGGCCGGGGGGGACGAGTTGGTGATCTCGGGCGGGGGTGCCCGCAACCCGGCCCTGGTCGAGCTGCTCGCGGGACGGGTGCGGCCGCGGCCCGTTGTCCCGTTCGCCCAGCTCTTCTTCGACGGCGAGGCCAAGGAGGCGCTCGCCTTCGCGTTCCTGGGCTTCCTGACGCTCGCGGGGAAGCCCGGCAACCTCCCCGCCGCGACGGGGGCGCGCGGGCCCCGCGTGCTCGGTTCCGTCACGCCGGCGTGACGACGTCGCTCGCCCGGCTCGTGTTCCCCGCCTTGCGCTGGCGCGGCGGCAGCTTCGACCACGAGCGCGCCAAGATCGACGCCGCCCTCGCGGCCGGCGTCGGCGGCTTCATCATCTTCGGCGGCACCCCGGCCAGCGTCGGCGCGCTCACGCGCGCCCTCCGCCAGGGGGCCGGCCGGCCGCTCCTCATCGGCGCCGACCTGGAGCGCGGCGTTGCCCAGCAGGTGCCGGGCATGACCGAGCTGCCGCCCGCGGCGGCGCTCGGGTTGCTGGACGACCTCGAGGCGACGCGGACCGCCGGCATCATTACGGCATCCGAGGCGCGCGCGCTCGGCATCAACTGGGCCTTCGGCCCGGTGTGCGACCTCGACCTCGAGCCCAAGAACCCGATCATCCAGACCCGGTCGTTCGGCACCGAGCCCCTGCGCGTCGGCGAGCACGCGGCGGCCTGGGTCGAAGGGCTGCAGCAGCATGGCGTGCTGGGCTGCGCCAAACACTACCCCGGGCACGGCCGGACGCTGCGAGACTCGCACGAAACGCTGCCCCGGGTGACCACGCCCAGGGCGGAGCTACTGGCGGTCGACGGCACGCCCTTCGAGTGCGCGCTCCGCGCCGGCGTGGGCAGCGTGATGAGCGCTTTCGTCGCCTATCCCGACTGGGACCCATCGGGCCGGGCGGCGAGCTTCTCACCCGTCATCCTGGGTCACCTGCGCGGGGCGCTCGGGTTCGAGGGGTTCGTCGTCACGGACGCCCTCATCATGGCGGGTGCGACGGCGCGGGAAGCCGAGCCCTCAGCGACGGTGTCGGCGGTCGCCGCCGGATGCGACGCGCTGCTCTACCCGGAGGACTTCCGCGCCGTGGCGGCGGCGCTCGACCGAGCGGTGGGGACCGCGATTCCGCAGGCCCGCGCCGACGAGGCGCTGGCCCATGGCGAGCAGGCGGCCGTGCAGTGGGGCGGCGGCGCAGACCAGGGCGAACCCGACCTCGCCGCCCACGGCGCGTTCGCCGACGGACTGGCGGACCGGGCCCTGTTGGTCCACCGCGCGGATCCTCCGTTGCTCCGCGGACCGCTCGGCGTGCACGTCGTCGACGACGACGTGGGGGGACCGTACACCGTCGGGCCGCGGGACATCTTCCACCAAACGGTTCGTGAGGCGGGAGTGGCGGTGCGGACGGGCCAGGGGGAAACGGGAAGGGGGACGGGTGTGGTGCTCGTCTACGCCGAGCCGCGGTCGTGGAAGGGACGGGCGGATCTGGGCGCCCGCTCGCGCAGCGCGCTGCGTCGGCTCGTGCCGGGGGCGGCGCTGGTCGTGCTGTTCGCGCACCCGCGGTTGGTGTCCCAGATCCCGGGCGAGGGACCCGTGCTGTGTGCCTGGCACGGGCAGCCGCTGATGCAGCGGGCGGCGGCGAGATGGATCCTCGGGAGAATCCGGTAACAGGCCCGTAAGAAGCCGGAAAGAGGCTGGGGAAGGGGGAAGGCACCCTTCGCCGGCCTCTCACGGGCCTGTTACCGGCCTTTCTTTAAGTACTCCACGACGAAGGCAGCTGGCACTGCGTAGATTATTTTCCCCTGCGACTCCCGCTCGCCGCCGTACAGCACCGCCACGACCCGTCCCTCGCGGTCGAAGATGGGACTGCCGGAGGAGCCCGGGGCGCCGTAGCCGTCCACCTGCACGACGTTCGACAGCACCTTGCTCACGGTCCCCACGGTGAGCGTGGGATCGGCGATGGCGCTCTGCCCCTGGCGCTCCATCGGCAGATCCTCGCCCAACGGGTAGCCGATGATCGCCACCGGGTCGCCACGCTGCAGGCCACGCGGGTCGGCGGCGAAGCCGAGAACGCGCGGCGTGCCTCCCCGAATGTCGATGCGCACCACGCCGATGTCGGCCTCGGCGGACGCGCCGGCGAAGCGCGCCCGGAACCACTGCTTGCTGCCCGAGAACTTCACCGCGATCTCCTGCGGCTGCCGCGTTCCGTCGTCGCCGGTGAGCACGTGCTTGTTGGTGACGAGGGTGCCGGCCGAGTCCACGGCGAACGCGGTGCCGCTGAAGAGCTCCGTGTCGGACAGCTTGACGATGATCAGCGCCACGGCGTCCTGGTTTCTCCGGGAGATCGTGCGATAGTCGACGGCGGCGGCCCCCGCCAGCCCGCGCTGCCGGGCCTCGGCGGCCTCGAGCTCCTCGCGCAGCCGCGCCACGGTGCCTGCGTCGCCGCGCGAGCCGGCGGTGCCGAGCGCGCCCTTCAGCCGGGAGACCTCGACCTGCGACTGCCGCAGCGCGTCGCGCAGGCTCTGCAGCTCGGTCTGGAAGCGCGACAGCAGGCGCTGCGCCTCGCGATTGAGGCTGTCGGCGCGGGCCTGGAGGTTCGCTACGTCGCGCGCATCGCGCGTCGCCTGCCACTGCGTCCACCCGAGCCAGGCGCCCGCGACGAGGAGCAGCCCGATGAGCAGCTTGGTGGTTTGGCGCAGCTGTCGCGTCTGGCGCGCCACCTCCTGGGCGATGCGGAGAGCGCTGCTCGCGCGGGCAGGGAGCGGGGGGGCCGGTGAGACAGCCTGGAACGGCGCGCGCCCCGCCGCCATCCGCTCGGCCGAGGCGCGCGCTGCTTCCGGAATCGCCTCGTCCCCCGAGCCGACGATGTGGAACTCCACCGACGGCCCCGTCGGGCCGAACCCGATGATGTCCCCGTCGTTCAGCGGAGCGTCGTCGCCCGTGATCTGCCGGCCGTTGAGAAACGTGCCGTTCTTGCTGCCCAGGTCGCGCACGACGAAGCCCTCGCCGTGCCGGAGGATCGCCGCGTGCCGCGAGGAGACGTCGAGGTCCCGCTCCGCGTCGAACCGCACATCCGACAGGGGGTGGCGGCCCACGCCGATGTAGGCCTTGCGGAAGAGCTCCACTGCGCCGGCGCGCGCCCCCGACAGGAACTTGAAGCGGGCGTTCACGGACTCCGGGAGACGAGGTAGACGGCTGCGGCGACGAGAGCCGCCGCGACGACCGCCGCCGCGACCATGCGCCAGCGCACTTGTCGGTTCGGCACGGGAGGTGGGCTCCCGCGGTACACGGGGACGGGCTCCGTGCTCGTTTCCGTGTCGATGAGCGGGTACAGCTGGTGTCCCACTTCGTCGTCCCGCCCCGCGGGTCGCAACCCCTCCCCGTCGAACCGCGCGATGATGACGGTGATGTTGTCGGGGCCACCGCGCTCGTTGGCGAGCGCGATGAGCTTGTCGCAGGCGGCCTGCAGGTCCCGCTCGGCGCTCACGATCTCGGCGATCTCCTCCTTCTTCACCTGGCCGGAGAGACCGTCGGAGCAGAGGGCGAGCGCGTCGCCGCGCCGGATCTCTTGATGCGTCAAGTCCACCTTCACCTTGGCGTCCGGTCCGAGCGCCTGGAGGATGATGTTCCGCCGCTCGCTCTGCGCCGCCTCCTCCTCGGTCAGCTCGCCCGCCTCCACGAGACGCTGCATCAGCGACTGGTCCTTCGTGAGCTGGTAAGCCCGGCCCCCGCGGATCAGGTAGGCCCGGCTATCACCGACCTGCGCGAGGTAGACATGGTCGCCCAGCACCCCTACCGCCGTCGTGGTCGTGCCCATGCCGCGCACCTCGGGATGCGCCTTGGCGTGCGCATGGATGCGGCTGTTGGCGACCTCCACGGCCTCCTTGAGGCGGTAGGCGAAGCGTTGCGGGGTGACTTCCCGCTCGCCACCCCAAGCCCGCACGAGCTGGGAGTAGATCGTCTCCGTCGCCATCTCGCTCGCCAGCTCGCCGGCCGCCGCCCCGCCCATCCCGTCCGCCACGACGAAGACCGTGCCGTGGGGCCCGACCACGTGGTCCCGCACGCTGGGCTGCAGGGACGCCTCCTCGCGCGTGAGGTCCGCGACGAGGAAGCAGTCCTCATTATGGTCACGAGTCTTCCCGAGGTCGGTTTTCCCGAAGACCTCGATGCGGACGGGCTTGGGCGCGCGTCGGAACATCGGCCTAGGGCTGACTCACAGTCTGCACGATCTGGCGGCACGAGCTCAAGGTGGCATCGAGCGCCAGGCCCTGGTTTGCCCACCTGAGCGCGAGCGTGTTGTCGTGCTTGCTGCTGTAGGCCTGAGCGACCAGGCACGCCGCGAACGCGCGGTCCTTCTGGCCCACGCCGGCCGCATTGTAGACCAGCTGTGCCGAGTCGAGGATCACCGCCGGCGGCCGGTCGATCAGCGCGTCGAGGATGACACCCGCCTTCGTGGGATCGATCGCCGTCCTGTGGGCCCCGATGCGCGCGGCCCCCGTCTCGCGCCGGGATGGCCCGCTTGCCGTGCGGGCGCCGCCGGTGTCCGCACGCCGGCTCGCCGTATCGGCCCGGACGCTCGGGGCCACCTGGCGCGTCCCCTTGCCACCTCCCCCAAACACGGCCACCGCGGCCCCGCCGCCCCCCAATACCACCACCGCCCCGATGACCGCCGGCGTGAGCGAGCGCCGCTTGACCCCCTTGGTCGCGACCCGGTCCAGCAGCTGGGTCTTCTCGTCGCCGTCGGCGCGCGTGGCCGGGATGGGGGCCCCCGCGCCGGCGCCGCGCCCGAGCCCGAGGACCGCCCCGGCGTCCGCCGCGAACTTCGCCGCCGACTGGTAGCGGTCCACCGGGCTGCGCGCCAGCGCCGCGTCGAGCGTCTCCTGCAGGCCGGTGGGGAATTGCAGATCGGGCCGCGCCGCGGCGAGTTTCACGGGCTCGTCCGTGAGCCGTTTGATCATCGTCTCCTGGACCGTGGTCGCCTCGAAGGGCAGCTTGCCGGTGAGCGTCTTGAACAGCACGAGCGCCAGCGAATAGAGGTCGCTGCGGCCGTCCAGCTTGTCGCCCGACAGCTGCTCGGGGCTCATGAACTCCGGGGTCCCGACGACGAGCCCCGTTTTCGTGACCTTCTGACTGTCGTCCCCCCCCACGGCCTTGGCGATTCCGAAGTCCACGACCTTCACCACGTCCGACCCTTCTCGGCCGCGGCTGATCATGATGTTGTCGGGCTTCAGGTCACGGTGCACGATGCCGAGGTCGTGCGCGGCCTGCAGGGCGTCGGCCACCTGGAGAAAGATGTGCCCCGCCCGGTGCGCCGGGAGCGCCCCCTCGCGCGCGAGCACATCGGTGAGCGGCTCGCCCTCGATGAACTCCATCGCGAGGTAGATCGTCCCGTCGGGCGTTTCGCCGAAGTCGTAGATCGCGCACACGTTGGGGTGGGTGATGCGGCTCGCGTTCGCGGCCTCGCGGTTGAAGCGCGCCACGGCGTCGGGGTCGTGCACCATGGACGGGTTCATGACCTTGATGGCGCTGCGCCGCCCCATCTTCACGTGCTCGGCGAGATACACCTGTCCCATCCCGCCTTCTCCCAGCTTCTTGAGCACGTGGTAGCGGTCCGCCACCACCTGGCCGACGAGGTCGGCGGTCGGCGCCGCCGCCCGCAGCGTCTGCCCGTCGTTGGCGCAGAACTTGACGTCGTCGGGATACTCGGTGGAGCAGACGGGGCAGATCTTCACGCGGGAATCTCGATGCGCAGCAGTTTGTCGCCCACCAGGATGCGCGAGTTGTGCTGCAGCGAGATGTCGCCGCGGGCGGCGAGGGCGATGCCGTTGCGGCTGCCGGCGTCCACGACGACGAAATCCGCGTCCTCGGAGCGGACCAGCGCGTGCTCCGCGCTCATCGAGGGATCGTACGGAAAGACCCACTCGCCGCGCTCCCGGCCGACGCGGATGTCGCGCCCCGGTGACAGCTGCACGACGTCCCGGACGCTGCCGTCGGAGCGCAGCTGCGTCAGGCTCGCGATGTCGGCGCTGGGCGTCAGGCTTCCCATGCGGCGCGTGGCGTCGGCGTCGGGCGCGTGCGGGCCGGGGTATCCGAGCCGGCGGAAGCGGATCACCTGTGCGCCGATCAGCAGCAGGTCCCCGTCGGCGAGCCGATGCGGCGCCTCGACAAACACCCACGTGCCGTTGCGGCTGCCCAGGTCGCGCACCACCAGGTGGTCCTGCTCCCACGAGAGCTTCGCGTGCAGCGGCGACATGAAGGGGTCGTCCGGGAAGCGGATGTCGCCGTCCTGCCGGCCGATCGTGGTGTCGAGGGTCTTGCGGTCGAAGCGCTGCACCACGTTTCCCATTTCGTCGAGGAGCACCAACGTGATGGCGAGGTTCGTGCGCGTGGTCGGCGGGGCGGAGGCGCGGAAGGGGAGGAATTGCGCCAGCGGCGCGCCGCACACGGCGCAGAAGCGCGTGCCCGCGGCGACGGGAGAGGCGCAGCGCCCGCACGCCGGCCCCGAGCCCGGAGCCGTCAGCCGGCGCCCGCAGTGCGGGCAGAACGGCAGTGCGGCGCTGACCTTGGCGTTGCAGAATGGGCAGGCGGCGTCGCCCTTCAGGGGGGCCGTGGCAGGCGTCGCCACCTCACGCGTGCCGGGGACCGCCGACGCGCGCGCCGGCGGCGCCACTGCGGCCGCCGCTTTCGCGCCGCCGGATTTGTCCAGGGATTTGCCGCAGTCCATGCAGAACTGCGCGCCGGCCTCGTTGTCGCGGCCGCAATAGGCGCAGGTCACTCGGTTCGATACTCCAGGGAGCCCACAAGTTTAGGCTTGCCAATCTATTCCGCAAATTGGCGGGTCGAAAGGGTCGATGCTAGCTTCGGCGCCTGTGCCAGCGAACCGCGCAGTGCCGTGATCGTCGTTGCACAACGCCATGACGCCACGTTCCACGCGGTCCGCCGCACGAGTTCGTGCGACGTGGCGTCGTGGTGTCGGGTGACGCTGCTCGCGCTGTCGCTCCTCGCCGGCCGGGCCGAAGCCCAGGTCGATCCGTCCGGTCCCTGGCGCACGCTCCATACGGAGCATTTTCGGATCCACTTTCGCCCCGCGTACCGCGCGGTCGCCGAGCAGGAAGCGCGCGAAGCGGAGCGGGCCTATCGTCTGCTCGCGGCAGAGCTCCGGGCGCCGCGCGGCGTCGTCGACCTCGTGCTGGGCGACGATGTCGACGTCGCCAACGGGGCCACGACGGTGTTCCCCTCGAGCCGCATCTATGTCATGCTGCCGCCGCCCCTCGGCGACCCCGGGCTGCAGCGGTTCGACAGCTGGCTCCGCCTGGTCACGGTGCACGAGCTGACGCACGTCTTCCACCTGGACCGGGTGCGCGGCGTGTGGGGGGTGCTGCAGCGGGTGTTCGGGCGCGCGCCGGGGCTCTTCCCGAACGCGTTCCAGCCGAGCTGGGTCATCGAAGGCCTGGCGACCTACTACGAGTCCAAGTTCACGAACGGCGGGCGCGTGCGGGGCAGCTTCCATACGCAGCTCCTCGCGGCCGACCGCGCGGGCGACGCGTCCCGCTCCCCGACCAACGCGCTGCTCTTCACCCGCTGGGCGGACGGGCCGGTGCCGTACGCCTACGGCAGCCGCTTCTTTCATTATCTGGCCGGTGCGGCGGGGGACTCCGTCGTTCCCCGGTTCGTCGAGGCGACCGCGAGGCAGCTGATCCCGTTCCGCGTGGGACGCCAGCTGGGACGGGCCGCGCCGGGGCGCGAGCTCCGCGAAGACTGGGCGCGGGCCACTCGGCCCGAGCTGCCGGCCGGTACGCCGGGCGACGTGCTCGCCCAGGATCTGTGGAGCGAGCCGGCGCCGCAGCTGTCTCCGGACGGCGGCCGAGTAGCGTACCAGCGCGACGACGGCAAGGAAGCGCGGCAGCTCGTCGTCGTGGACGTGCGGGACTGGCGGGTGCTGCGGCACCACCGCGTCAACGCCGGCGCGAGTTACGACTGGCTGGGCGACACGCTGGTGGTGGCGCAGCTCGATTGGACGTCGCGCTGGCGCCTGCGCAGCGATCTGTATCGCTGGCTTCCCGATGGCGGGTGGCGGCGGGACACGCGCGGGGCGCGGCTGGTGCGGCCGCGCGCCGGCGGCGCCCGCCTCGCCGCGATCCGCTTCACGCCCGCGGCGGCTGAGCCCACCCTCCCCGCGCCCACGGAGCCGGGGGCCGTGTGGGGGGACGTGGCGCCGTCACCCGACGGCCGGTGGGTCGCGGCGACGCGCCACGCGCAGGGTCATTGGGCGCTGGTGCGCTGGCCCGCCGACTCGCCTCAGGCGGCGACCGTGCTGCTGACCGCCACGGGCGTGATCGTCGATCCCGTCTGGAGCGGGGACGGCGGGCTGCTGTTCGTGGGGGAGCAGACCGGCTTCCCGCAGGTGTACCGCTGGAGCGATTCGCTCGGGGCGGTGCAGCTCACGCGCGAGCCGCTGGGTGCGCGCGCGCCGGCGCTGCTGCCCGACGGCAGCCTGCTCTACACGACGCTGTCCACCCACGGCTGGCGGCTGTCGCGGGGCCGGCCCGCCGCGACGGCGGTCGTGGCCGCGCCGGCCGACGTGCCCGCGCCGTTCGACTCCGCGCCGCCGGTGACGGCCTTCGAGAGCGGGTACACCGCGTGGCCGTCCCTGCGACCGCGCTTCTGGCTGCCGTATGGCGTCAACGCGGGTCCGGCCGGGCACTTCTTCGGCGGGGTGACCGCCGGGAGGGACGCCGTGGGCCGAGACACCTATGCGGCGGAGCTCCTCGTCTCGCCCTCTCCCCTGCGTGCGGGGGGCGCGTTCGCCGCTCTTACGGCGCGGCTCGGCAATCCGACGCTCGATGCATCCTTCGACTCCGAGTGGTCGCTCGCCGTGTGGCTCCCCGGCGATACCAGCGTCGCCGAGCGGGATCAGAACGCGGCCCTGGGCGCGACCTTCGTGATGCGCCGCTTCCGCACGGCCGCCAGCCTCCGGGTCGCCGCGGAATACGAGGGCAACCGCTTCGTGGTGCTGCCACCGGGCACGCCACTCGCGGCCGCGTGCGGCACATGCCAGGTCCGCGATCTCGTCGGCGGATCGCTGTCGCTCGGCCTGGCGCACTTCGTGACGGCGCCACTCGCGATCTCACGGCAGGATGGGTTCGCGTGGACCGTCACCTACCGGCGGCGGGAGCAGCAGGGCACCGCCCGCTGGTCCAACGAGCTGCGCACGCGGCTGGCGCTGTACGCCCGCGTTCCCGGCCCCGGCGGCTTCGCGCACCACGTGCTCGCCGTGCGCCTCGCGGCCGGGGCGACCGGCGGGCCGCTCGCCGATCTGCTCAAGGTCGGCGGTGTGTCGCAGGGCGTGCTGAGTCTGGGCTTCACCGGGCCGCTCGGCGGCTCGCGCAGCTTCCCGGTGCGCGGCTACCGCGGGAACGCGCTGCTGGGGCGGCGCGCCGCCACGGCGAGCGTCGAGTACCGCGTCCCGCTCGCCCTCGTCGGCGAGTCGCTCGGACATCTCCCCTTCGGCGCCGACAAGTTGTGGCTCGCGCTGTTCGGCGACGCGGGCGACGCTTGGAACCCGGGCGTGGCGCCCCGCCTCGGTCGGCTCCGCTCGGCCGGAGTCGAGCTCGTCGCTGACCTGACCGTCAGCTACGACGTTCCGCTGGAGGTCCGGCTCGGCGTCGCGCAACCCCTCGCGACGCCTCCGTCCGGTGACGCGCGCCGCCCGCGCGTCTATCTCGCCCTCGCCGCGGACTTCTGATCGCCGTCGTCACGTCGTGATGCGGCGTCCGTGAGTTGACACCCGCTCCGGCGGCTCCGTAACTTTCCGCGATTCCCCGGAGAATGGATGTATTGCTCTCGCTGCGGGACCCAGAACGAGAACGCCAGCAAATTCTGCCGCTCCTGCGGCTTGGACCTGACCGCCACGACACCCGTCGGCGCGGTGAAGGACCCGCAGCAGGAGATGACGGACCTTGAGCTGGTTCGGGAGCAGCTCAAGGAGGAGTACGAGATCCTAGAGGAGTTGGGCCGGGGGGGGATGGCGATCGTCTTCAGGGCCCGCGAGCGCCAACTCGAGCGCGACGTCGCGATCAAAGTCCTGCCGTTTTCTCTCTCCTTCGATAAAGAATTCGTCGAGCGCTTCCAGCGGGAAGCGCGCACCTCCGCCAAGCTGGAGCACCCGAACATCATCCCGATCTATCGCGTCGGAAAATCGGGCCGGGTGATCTTCTTCGTCATGAAGTTCCTGCGCGGCAAGCCGCTGTCATCGGTGCTCGCCGCGCGGGGCACGCTGGCGCCGGCGGAGATCCGGCAGGTCCTGGCCCAGGTCGCGCGCGCCCTCGCCTACGCGCACCGCAGCGGCATCGTCCACCGCGATATCAAGCCCGACAACATCATGTTCGATGAACACGGCCTCGCGATGGTCACGGACTTCGGCATCGCCAAGGCCGCCACCGGCGGCAAGCTCACGGGCACCGGCATGTCCATCGGCACGCCGCACTACATGAGCCCCGAGCAGGCCCGGGCCCAGCCGCTCGACGGCCGCAGCGATCTCTACTCCCTGGGCGTGGTGGCGTACCAGTGCCTCGCGGGCAGCGTTCCCTTCGACGGCGAGGACTCGTTCGCGATCGGCTACAAGCACATCATGGAGGAGCTGCCGACCCCGTCGCTCGAGACGCCCGACAAGCGCAGCCTCTTCGACATCATCCGCAAGATGATGGCCAAGCTCCCGGACGACCGCTTCCAGGACGCCGACGACCTGGTCCAGGCGCTGGAGGGCGGGGCGTTCGCCCCCTTGGCGCTCGCGACGGCGCCCACGCGGGCCATTCCCTCCCTCGGGAAGCTCACGGCGGCGCCCACCCCGCTGCCCAAGGCTGGGCGGCCGGTGGCTCCCGGCGAACACCACCGCTCCGTGGCGGCCGCGGTGTCGATCTGGCTCTTCATTGTCCTGTCGCTCGCCGGGGGCGGGGGCTTCTACGCGTACAAAAAGGGGTGGCTCCTCGCCACGCCCGGGCCCGCCACGGGCGCGCGGGACTCGACGGCGCGCGACACCAGCGCCGCCGCCGACAGCGCAGGCCGGGCCGACACGAGCGGCGCGCTCGCCAGCGCCACCGGTGGCGGGACGGGGCACGACACGTCCCGCTCCCATCAGCCGCCACCCTCTCCGGGCACCCCCGCGCGCCTGACGCTCCAGGGCGTACCGCAGGGCGCGCGCGTCACGCTGAACGGCCAGCCGGTGCGAGGGCCCCAGGTCGACGTCCCGCCCGGGGTCTACAAGCTCGCGGTGCGCGCGGGGGGCTATCAGCCCTACGAGCGGCAGGTGGTCGTGCCTCCGGGAGCGCCGCTCACCGTGCGGGTCGAGCTCCAGGCGATGGTCGAAGACGCCGAGAGCGGCGGGGGGCCGTGCGACGCCTACGGACCGGCCTACAATCAGGACAAGATCTGCTTCGATACCCGGCCCATCCCGCTCCAGCCGGCGCTCGTCCCGGTCCCCGGCGACGCGCCCGTCTTTCCCCGGCCGGCCATCCTCCTGTTCCACGTGTCGCGCAACGGCGAGACGCAAGAAGTGCGGGTGTTCGTGCGCTCCAACGTGGAGACGTTCAACGATCAGGCACTCGACCTCGCGAAGAACCTGCGGTGGAACCCGGCGCTCAAGAACGGCGAGCCCGTGGACGCCTGGGTGCAGTACCCCGTGAACCCCACGAGGCAGTAATCAACATCCATCCGAGCGCCTTCATCGCCCCGGGCGCCGTCGTGCTTGGGGACGTGACGCTCGGCGCGCGCGTGAGCGTGTGGTACGGGGCCGTGCTGCGCGGCGATACGGCGCCGATCAGCGTGGGTGAGGCGAGCAACGTGCAGGACGGCTCGATCATTCACGTGGACGAGGGGCTTCCGGCGACGATCGGCGCCCGGGTGGGCATCGGTCACCGCGCCGTGCTGCACGGCTGCACGGTCGAGGACGAGTGCCTGATCGGGATGGGGAGCATCTTGCTGAACGACGTGCGGATCGGGACGGGGAGCGTGGTGGCGGCGGGGGCCGTCGTGCCGGAGGGGCTGGTGGTCCCCCCCGGCTCGCTCGTGGTCGGCGTCCCCGGTCGCGTGGTGCGGACCGTGGACGCGACGCTGCAGCAGCGGATCCGCGGCACCTGGGAGCACTACGTCGTGGAGGCCGAGCGGCATCGGGCCGGGAACTTCCCGATCGCGAGAACAGGTTTGTGATGTGAATACCGGAACGACTCGACACCGCGCGGCTCCTCTCGCGGCTTGCCCCACGGGAGCGGCCTGTCTACCTTGACCCTCCGCGCCGTCGCGCCGGTCCGCGCGTAGTTAAATTCACCACACGGACGCACGAGCAGTCCTCGGGCCGCTCTTACCGCAGAGGGACGAGCAAGCATGACCGCTGCCACCCGCAAGGGGATGCTGGATCTGACCCCGAACGCCATCACCGTGCTCGAGCGGCGCTACCTGGTCAAAGACGACCACGGGGCCCCGGTCGAAGGGCCCGAGGACCTGTTCTGGCGGGTCGCCCGCACCGTCGCCGCGCCCGACGACCGGTACGGGGCGTCGGCCGGAGCGGTCGAGACCGTGGCCGAGGCCTTCTTCGAGCTGATGGCGACCCGCGTGTGGATGCCGAACTCACCCACGCTCATGAACGCCGGCCGCCCGCTCGGCCAGCTGTCGGCCTGCTTCGTGCTGCCGGTGGATGACTGTCTCTCGGACGGCAAGAGCGGGATCTACGACACCCTCCGCGCCATGGCGCTCGTGCATCAGTCGGGCGGCGGTACGGGCTTCTCGTTCTCCCGGTTGCGGCCCAAGAACGACGTGGTGCGCTCCACGATGGGCGTCGCCTCGGGTCCGGTCTCCTTCATGAAGCTGTACGACGCGTCCACCGACGTGGTCAAGCAGGGCGGCACGCGCCGCGGCGCCAATATGGGCATCCTGCGGGTCGACCACCCCGACATTCTCGAGTTCATCACCTGCAAGGACGATCTCACCCAGGTCACGAACTTCAACATCTCCGTCGCGGTCACCGACGCGTTCATGCGGGCGCTGGAGCAGGGGACGAGCTACGACCTGATCCACCCTCGGACCAAGCAGGTCGTCCGCCAGCTCGACGCCCGGGACGTGTTCCGCACGATCGTGCACGGCGCCTGGAAGACCGGCGAGCCGGGGGTGTACTTCATCGACCGGGCGAACCACTACAACCCCATTCCCCACCTCGGCAGCTACGAGGCGACGAACCCCTGCGGCGAGCAGCCGCTCCTCCCGTATGACGTCTGCAACCTCGGGTCGATCAACGTCGGCCTGTTCGTGCGGGACGGGGAAGGGAGCGGGGAGGGGCGGGACGTCGATTGGGAGCGGCTCCGCGCCGTCGTGCACCTGTGCACGCACTTCCTCGACAACGTCATCGATGCGAACAAGTATCCGCTCTCCGAGATCGACGATCTGGCGCAGCGCATCCGCCGCATCGGGCTCGGCATCATGGGGTGGGCGGACCTGCTGGTGCGCCTGGGGATCCCCTACAACTCGGAGGAGGCGGTGGCGCTCGGCCGCCGCATGATGCAATTCGTGGACGAAGAGGCGAAGGTCGCCTCGGAGAGGCTGGCGGAGCAGCGAGGCGTCTTCCCCGAGTGGGAGCGGTCGATCTGGGGGCCGGACGCCACGTGCGCCCGGGCGCCTACGGGGGAGCGCATCCGTCCGATGCGGCGGCTGCGGAACTGCAACCTCACCACCGTGGCGCCGACGGGCACGATCTCCATCATCGCCGGGTGCGCCTCCGGCATCGAGCCGCTCTTCGCCGTCGCGTTCATGCGGAACCAGGCCGGCGTGCTGATGCCCGACGTGAACGAGGACTTCGTGGCGATCGCGCGGCGCGAAGGCTGGTACTCGGACGACCTGGTGCAGCGGATCGCCGCGGCGGGCCACATCCACTTCGACGAGGTCCCGGGCAGGTGGCGGCGCGTCTTCGTCACGGCGCACGACGTCACGCCGGAGTGGCACATCCGCATGCAGGCCGCCTTCCAGGAGTTCACGGACTCGGCGATCTCCAAGACGTGCAACTTCCCGCACGACGCCACGGAGGCCGACGTCGAGCAGATCTACCGCCTCGCCTTCGCGCTGGGGTGTAAGGGCGTGACCGTCTACCGCGACGGCGCCCGCGAGGGTCAGGTGCTCTCGACCGGCTCGACCGCGAAGCAGGTGCAGGAGAAAGCGGCGCCGACGGGCGGGCAGGGCGCCCTGGCCGAGGCGCTCGGGCGCATCGCCGAGCTCGACGCCGAGCTGGCGCGCACGCGCGACCAGCTGCACGAGGTGGAGGCGGAGAACCTGCAGCGTCGCGCCAAGCGCTCGCGTCCCGAGCTGCTCAAGGGCTCGACCAGGCGGGTGGACACGCCGCTCGGCACGATGTACGTCACCATCACGGAGGACGACCGGGGCCAGCCGTTCGAGGTGTTCATCTCCCTCGGCAAGGCGGGCGGCGCCCTCATGGCCGACGTCGAGGCGATCGGGCGACTCATCTCGCTCGCCTTGCGCTCCGGCATTCCACTGAAGGAGATCTACCGACAGCTGCGCGGCATCTCGTCTGACCGCGCCGTCGGCCTCGGGCCTCACAAGGTGTTGTCCGTGCCCGACGCGATCGGGATCGCGTTCGAGAAGTGGATGCAGGACAAGCAAGGCATCCAGCAGGATTTGCTGGGCACGGCCGCCGCCGCTCCCGGCGTCGCCGCGCCGGTCCGGGAGTCGGTCGGCGCCCGCGAGCTGTTCGGGGAGCGGGGCCGGGAGCAGGAGTTCCTCGGCGCCTGCCCGGATTGCGGTTCCCAGCTGACGTTCGCTGAGGGGTGCGCCAAGTGTCACGTCTGCGGCTACAGCGAGTGCGGGTGAGCGGTGGGCCGGTGCTGCGCGCCCGCCGCAGTCGGCCATCGAGCGCTGACCATGCCTGCTGTGACTCGAATCACGACACTTTATGGGACTGGACGTTAGCCATTAGAGCATGACGACCGGCCACATCACTCCCACTCGGATTCAGGCCAAGGGATGGGCGCGCGTGGGCAGAGCGGGCGCTCACCTGTTGCGCCGCGGCGCCTGGTACCCCGTCGTGCGCATCTCCTCCAGTCACATCGTCGTGCTCGACGTGAATCGCCGCAACGTTCCCGTCGACCGCCGGTTTCTCGAGATCCGCTATCACCCGCCCGAGCGCTGGAGCATCGTGCGCTGCGAGCCGCGTGAGATCCAGCGCGTGGGCCGGCCGTTCCCGCTCACCTACGGCGTGTGCCCGAGCTGCCGTCACCGGCAGGCGTTCGACGGGGATGCGAAGGAACTCACCTGCGACCGCTGCCACAAGAGCGCGGGGCTGGCGTGGGATGAGTTGAGTTAACGGCCGGGAAGAGGCCGGGGAAGAGCGAAGGGGGAAGGGGCCGCAACCCTTCCCCCTTCCCATTTCCCCCGGCCTTTCAACCTTCCACGAGTACCAAACGGTCGCCCAGGGAAACGATTCCCGAACCCTCACCGCGGCAGTAGAACCCCCGCGTCCCTCCGTCCAGGAACTGGAGGTGGGACTTGAGGACCTCGCTCTCCACCCGGTTCCCCAGGGCCCAGCCGGTGAACGGCCTGCAGGGGTGAGCGACGTCGAGCACGTTGAAGCGCGCGACCTCCGACCCGCCCGCGCCGACGCATACCAGGCCTGCCGCGAGGTCCTCCAGCGTGAACCGTCGGCTCGTCTCCACGATGATGTTCTCCCCCGCGCACCCGAGGGTGATGCGGTCGCTGAAGCGCTGCCGCATCGCGTCGTAGTGGGACGTGAACCCGACCGAGACGCCGTGCATCCCGTCCGGGTTCTTGGTTTGCGGGTGCGCGCGATGGTGCACGTCCACGATCCACGACCGGTTCTCGCCCTCGCCCAGCACGCCGTCTCCACCCACGGCCAGGCGCCGCACCGCGAGGACGGGCGAGGGGTCGTACACGCGGTGGGGCTTCTCGCCCGTCTTCAAGGACGAGCGTTGGATCTGCAGACGGACGACGGCGCCGATCTCGCGCATAACGAAACCTAACGAAAAGTGATATCATGGTGGCTCTGACCCATGGGCAAGCTCGGTTGGGCGCGGTGCCTCGACAACGTGGCGGACATTCTCCGCCGGGGCGCGTGGTATGCGGTCGTGGAGGAGACGGGCGACGGCCACCTCGTCGTGTCGGTGCGCGATCAGCGGGTCCGGCTCAGCCGGCACGACGTGCGCATGCGCCCCGACGCCCCCACGGACTGGAGCATCGTGGTCCGCACCGGCGTCCTCCGGCCGACCCTGGGAGGGAAGGGGATGGAGGTGGTGACGACGTACGCCGTCTGCCCCCACTGCCACGAGCGCCAGGACTTCAGCGGCAAGCCCGACACGATGATCTGCCGGCGCTGCGGCCGCACGTCGTCGGTGGACTGGTCGGAGACCTGTTGACTGCAACGGCGCGATCAGCCGTCCGCCCTCAGCCCTCCGCTTTCCTGCGACACCGCTCCTCAGGTGCGTCCAGCGGCGCTATTGCGAGACGGTGAACAAATTAGTATGTTAATTATCAATATGTTAATTTGTTGCGCACTGACGGCTGACAGCTGAAAGCCGACGGCTGTCGCTATGACCGACCGCTCCGAGCTGGCCCTGCAACTCACCGACGCCGTGGGCGCCGCCTACACCGCCATCCAGCGCGCGGGGGATCGGGCGTTTCGTGCCTTCGGGCTATCGCACCGCGCCCACGCCGCCCTCACGGCGGTCGACCGGGGGGGCGGCGACGGTGCCCGTCCGAAGGAGATCGCGGAGTCCCTCGGCGTGTCGCGGGCCGCCGCCACGACGTTCGTGCAGCGGCTCGAGGCGAAGGGGCTCGTCGAGACGACGCCCGACCTGGAGGACGACCGCGGCGTGCGCGTGACCCTCACCCGGCGCGGCCTGGAAGTGCTGCTACGGGTCGGCCAGCTGGAGCGGCGGCTTGCGGCGCGGGCGATCGAGGGAATGCCCGCCACGACCATCAGCCGCGGCGTCCACACCCTGCAGGAGTTCAAGCGTCGCCTCGACGAGAAGCAGATCAGCGTGGTCCACTAGGCGGAGGACGTGATGCGCAGGGCCAAGATCGTCGCCACGCTCGGACCCGCCACCGGGACGCCCGACCGCATCGCCGCGCTGATCGAGGGGGGCGCGAACGTCATCCGGGTGAACGCCTCGCACGGTACGGCGGAGACGCGGGGGCGGTGGATCGAGGTCGTGCGGCGCGCCGCCGACGGCGCGGGCGTGCCGGTGGCGGTGCTCGTGGACCTGCAGGGCCCGCGGATCCGCGTGGGCGAGCTCGCCTCGAGCCGCGTGCTCCGCCCCGGCGCGGTGGTGGTGTTCGCGCCGCAGGAGCTCGCGACCGGCGATGAGATTCCCACGACCTATGCGGACCTCGCCCGCGACGCCCGGCCGGGCGCGCGGATTCTCCTCAACGACGGACTGCTCGCCGTCGAGGTAACGGAGGTCGCGCCGCCGCGGGTGCGCGCGCTGGTGGTGGACGGGGGCTCCCTGACATCGCACAAGGGCATGAACCTGCCCGGCCTCCAGGTGAGCGCGCCCGCGCTGACCGACAAGGACCGCGAGGACGTCCGCGACGCCGTGGCGCGCGGCGTCGATTACGTCGCGCTCTCGTTCGTGCGGCGGGCCGAGGACCTCGCCGAGCTGCGGCGGCTCGTGCCGCCGACGGTGCAGATCGTGGCGAAGATCGAGAAGGCGACGGCCCTGGAAGACCTGGACCGCATCCTCGCCGCGTGCGACGCCGTGATGGTGGCACGGGGCGACCTGGGCGTGGAGCTGCCGTTCGAGGAAGTCCCCATCGTGCAGAAGCGCCTCATCCGGGAGGCGAACCGGCGCGGCAAGCCGGTCATCACCGCCACGCAGATGCTCGAGTCGATGGTCAACCATCCACGGCCCACGCGCGCCGAGGCCTCGGACGTGGCGAACGCCATCCTCGACGGCACGGACGCCGTGATGCTCTCGGCCGAAACCGCGACGGGGGAGTACCCGCTGGAGGCGGTGCGCGCCATGGATCGGATCATCCGCGAGACCGAGCGGCAGAGCAGTGGGGCGGCCCGCGAGGGGCGGCGCATGGGGGAGCAGGAGGAGGTGTCCGTGGAGGACGCGATCGCGATCGGCACGCACGCGGTGGCGCGGATGCTCCGCACGCCGCTGATCGTGACGCTCACGAAAGGGGGGTTCACGGCCCGCAAGGTCGCGGCCCTCCGGCCGCCCGTACCGATCCTCGCGGTCACGACGGAGGCGAGTGCGTTTCGACAGCTCGCGCTCGTGTGGGGCGTGGCGCCGGTCGTGGTGGACCACGTGCCCGGCTACGATGCAATGCTGGAAGTCGTGCGGGACCTGATCCTGAAGCGGGGGCTCGCTCGCCCCGGTGATCGTATCGTGATGACCGCCGGCGTGCCGTGGGAGGTGTCGGGGACCACGAACCTGCTCAAGGTCGAGGTCGTCTGACGTGCGACTGACCTTCCTCGGCACGGGCACGTCCTATGGGGTGCCGCAGATCGGCTGCCGCTGCCGTACCTGCACCTCGACCGACCCGCGGGACAAGCGCACCCGCACCGCCGCGGTGATCGAGTCGAGGGGCCGGCGGCTGCTGATCGACACTCCCCCCGAGCTGCGCCTGCAGCTCGTGGCGGCGGGCGTGACCGGGATCGACGCCGTGTTGTTCACGCACGCCCACGCCGATCACGTGCACGGCATCGACGACCTGCGAGCGATCTCGGTGAAGCACCACGCCGCGGTCGCGGCGTACGGTCCACCCGCGACGCTCAGCGAGCTCGCAAGGCGGTTTTCCTACATCTTCGATCCGGCGGTGCGGGTCGAGCCCGGGACGAGCAAGCCCGAGCTCGTGGCCCATCCACTCGCGGCGGACCGGGAGACGGAGATCGCCGGGATAGCGGTGCGCCCGCTGCCGCTGCCGCACGGGGACCGTGCGGTGTTCGGCTACCGTGTAGGGCCGATCGCCTACCTCACCGACGCGAAGACGATTCCCGAAGACGTGCGCCCGGCGCTCACGGGGCTCGAGGTGCTGGTGTTGAACGCCCTGCTGCCGCGGCCGCATCCGCTGCACCTGTCGATTCCCGAGGCCGTCGCCGTCGCGCAACAGCTGGGCGCGCGGCGCACCTTCCTCACGCATCTGACGCACGAGACGCCGCACGCCGAGCTCGCGGCGAGTCTGCCGGCGGGGATCGCCCCCGCGTACGACGGCCTGGTCATCGAGGTGGGCGCGGCCTAGATTCCGCCGCAGGGAGGGCCTGTTCATGTCCAACGACGTCGAAGCGACCCTGCGACGCTTCCGCAGCCCCGCCGTGCGGCAGAGCGCCGAGATGGATCATCTCGTGCGGCAAGCGGTGTTCGGGACGCCGGAGGAGCGGGATCAGGCGCGCTGGCTCATCTGGGAGATCGGGCAGCACGCGGGCGTCCGCCCCGCGTCGATCCACGAGCTGTATCTGGCCCGCGGTCGCGGGGAGGTGCGGGCCTTCACCACGCCGGCGATCAACGTGCGCGTGCTCGCGTATGACTCCGGCCGCGCCGTGTTCCGGGCGGCCCGGCGGCTCGACGTCGGTGCCGTGATTTGCGAGATCGCGCGCAGCGAGATCGGCTACACCGAGCAGCGGCCGGCGGAGTATGTCGCTGTCATGACGGCCGCGGCGCTTCGGGAGGGCTTCACGGGGCCGCTCTTCATCCAGGGCGACCACGTGCAGGTGAACGCGAAGAAGTACGCGGCCGACGCGACAGCCGAGCTCACCGCCATCCGCGCGCTCATCGAGGAGGAGCTGCAGGCCGGCTTCTACAACATCGACGTCGACACGTCCACCCTGGTGGATCTCTCCAAGCCGAACCTCGACGAGCAGCAGCGCACGAACTGCGAGCGGGCCGCGGAGCTGACGGCATTCATCCGCGACCGCGAGCCTCAGGGTGTCACGGTGTCGGTCGGAGCCGAGATCGGCGAAGTGGGCGGGAAAAACTCCGATGTGCACGAGCTGCGGGCGTTCATGGAGGGCTACGACCGAACGCTGCGGCGCCTGGGGCGCTACGCGGGGATCAGCAAGATCTCCGTGCAGACGGGCACGAGTCACGGCGGCGTGGTCTTGCCCGACGGGTCGATGGCCAAGGTGCAGATCGACCTGGAGGCGCTGCGGGCGCTCTCGCTCGAGGCGCGGACGGTCTACGCACTGGGCGGCGCGGTGCAGCACGGGGCCTCCACGCTCCCGGCGGAAGCGTTCGGGCACTTCCCGGCCTGCGAAGCGATCGAGATTCATCTCGCGACGAACTTCCAGAACATCGTCTTCGACCACCCGCGCCTCCCGGCCGATCTGCGGGCCGAGCTCAACGCCTGGGTGAAGGCCGAATGTCAGGACGAGCGGAAGCAGGGCGACACCGAGCAGCAGTTCATTTATAAGAGCCGCAAGAAGGCGATCGGACCGTTCAAGCGGCGGCTGTGGGATCTTCCCGAAGGCGCACGCGGCGCGATCGCCGCCGACCTCGAGCGGACGTTCGCGTTCCTGTTCGAGCAGCTGCGCGTCGCCGACACGCGCGCCGTCGTGGACCGCCACGTGAAGCCGCCGCTCCAGTCGCATGCCGTGCCACGGGCGGTGGCGGTCGCGGCGCCGGATGACCTGGAGGCGGGCGAATGAGCGAGCGTGACAGCGGTGCGGACAGCGCCGGGGGCGGGGGCGGCCCGGGGTTCGGCGGGTTCCTGCTCGGCTTGGCCGTAGGGGCGGCGATCGGTTTCCTGTTCGCGCCCGAGGCGGGCACGGGCTCGCGCCGTCGGCTGGCCGGGAAGCTGCGGGAGCTGCGTGACCTCGCGGCCGACAAGGCTGGACAACTGGGCGAGCTGGTGGACGAGGCGCGCGCGGACGCCGAGGCCGTGTCCGCAGCGCGGGCGGAGGTGAAGCGCCGGGTGCTCGACGCGCGGCGCCGCCGGCACGCCATCGGGGCGGCGCGCCGCGGCGGGGCCACGGCCGAGGAGGAGGACGAGCCGCTCGCGTGAGGCACGAAGGCGGGTGGCATCGGTCCGTCACCGGCGTCGTGCGGCGCACGTTGGAGGCGGCCTTCGAAGACAACATTCCGTTTCTCGCCAGCGCGCTCTCCTTCGACCTGCTCCTCACCACCCTCCCGTTCGTCATTCTGCTGCTCGCGGTCGTCGGCTACCTCGTCCAGCATCAGGTCACGACCCATCAGGTCCAGCTGCACGAGCTGCTCGCCCGCTTTCTGCCCAGCGGCGCGACCGGCGGCGGCGTGGGTGCCTTCGAGCAGGTGGAGAGCGCGCTGTCGGGCATCGTGCGGCATCGCGGCCGGCTCACCTTGGTGGGACTGCCGCTGTTCCTGTGGTTCTCGACGCGCCTCTTCGGGGGCCTGCGCGCGGCCCTCAACGAGGTGTTCGACACCGACGAGATCCGCCCCTGGCCGATCGCCAAGCTGATCGACCTGACGATGGTGTTCGCCACCGGCGCCGTGCTGGTCGCGAATGCGCTGGTCGCGGCTTACGAGGCCCGCAACGCGGGGGTGATGAGCGGCAGCTTCGCGCTGGATTGGTTCTGGCGCTTCAGCATGGAGACGGTGGCGTTCGCGCTCGGCGTCCTGCTGTTCTTCCTGATCTTCAAGATCCTCCCCAGTCGGCGCATCCAGTGGCAGACGGCGCTCGTGGCCGCCGTGTTCTGCTCGCTTGGCTTCGAAGTAGCGAAGCGGCTGTACGCGCTGTACGTGGCGAAGTTCGTCACCTTCGACCGCGTCGCCTCGGACGCCAATGTCGTCGCGCTGTTCCTGTTCCTGCTGTGGATCTACTACACGGCCTACCTGTTCCTGCTCGGCGGCGAGGTGGCGGAGACTTACGACCTCGTCCGCATGCGCCGCAGCCAGCGGGTCCAGCTGGGATGACGGTCATCGACCTGCGCTCGGACACGGTCACCAAGCCGTCCGCCGCCATGCGCCGCGCCATCGCCGAGGCCGTGGTGGGCGACGACGTGCTCGATGGGGACCCGACCACGCGCCTGCTCGAGCGGCGCGTGGCGGAGCTCCTCGGCAAGGAGGACTCGCTGTTCTTTCCGTCGGGAACCCAGGCGAACCAGACCGGCATCGCGCTGCAGACGCGGCCCGGCACGGAGCTCATCCTCGAGGCCAACGCGCACCTGGTGCATTACGAGCTCGCGGGCGTGGCGGCCCTGTCGGGGGCGCAAATCCGCCCCGTGACCACGCCGGACGGGCTGCTGACGGGGGAACTGGTGCGCGCGGCGCTCCGACCCGCGTCCCCTCACGTGCCGCGCGCCACGGCTGTCGCGGTGGAGAACACGCACAACGCGGCGGGCGGCAAGGTGATGTCGCCTGAGGTCATGGCCGGAATCGCCACGGTGGCCGCGCAGGCCGGCCTGGGGCTGCACCTCGACGGCGCGCGGCTCTGGAACGCCGCCGCCGCGACCGGCGTCCCGCTGACGCGCCTCGCCGCGGGGGCGGGGACGGTGATGGTGAGTTTCTCCAAGGGGCTGGGCTGTCCTGCGGGCTCGTGCCTGGCCTTCCGCGCTGCGGACCGGGCGCTCGCCTGGGAGATCCGCAAGCGCCTCGGCGGCGGCATGCGGCAGTCCGGCATTCTCGCCGCAGCGGCGCTCTACGCGCTCGATCACCATCTCGGACGGCTGCAGCAGGACCACGCGCACGCCAAGCTGCTCGCCGAGCTAGTGGCGGACTGTCCGGCTGTCCGCCCATCCGCACCGGAGACGAACATCGTGATGATCGATCTCGTGCGGGAACGGGACACGGTGGACGCCGTGCTCCCCAAGCTCACCCAAGCGGGGGTGCTGCTCGTCCCGTTCGGTCCGCGGCGGTTGCGGGCCGTCACCCATCTCGACGTCGGCCGCGACGAGGTGGAGCGGGCGGCCGCGGTCATCCGCCGCGTCGTCGGTTAGGGCGCGCAACGGGGCCGGAGCATATCTTGTGGGCGTGGGCAAACCGTTCCCCCTCGCGCGCTCCATCCTGTGGCGACCCGCGAGCGGCGGACCTCCCCCCGCCGCGGACCTCGTCGACCCCCTGTTTTTCGGCCCGGCTGCCCTCGCGGCGCTCTACGATCACCTCGCGACGGTCGCCGCCGCGGCCGAGGCCAAGGGCGGCGGCGTCCTCGGGTTTCTGATCGGAGACGTGGCCGAGGATCCGGAGACCGGTGCGCCCTACTTCGTGATAGACGCGTGCGTGCGGTTCAAGCAGGCCGTGTTCGGGGACCGCACCGGCGTCGTGGTCGGCAAGCTGTGGGATCCCGTGCAACGGCAGCTCGCCCGCAGCCAGGCGCGGCTGATCGGCTGGTACCACAGCCATCCGCCACGCGGCATCGAACTCACGTCCGAGGACGTCGCGACCCACGAGCAGTACTTCGACGAACAGTGGCACGTGGCATTGGTGCTGGGGACGCTCGATGACGAGCCGGCGGCCGGATTCTACCGGCCCGGGAGCGAGTCCGGAACGGACGTGTGCCTGCCGTTCTACGAGCTGTTGCAGGAGGACCCGCTCGCGCAGGGCGGCAAGCAGCGCTCCAGCGTCACCTGGAAGAACTACCGCGCGGTCGACCCGAAGGCGCCGGCTCCGAAAGAGCGCAAGAGCGGGCCCAGGCCAGAGCTCTCGCTCCCCACCTTGCCCTCGCTCGAGTCCTGGCACGAGCCCTCGGCCATACCGGACCTGGGCGAGCCGACGGCTCCCGCCGCGAGCGACGAGGCTCAGGCCCCGAGCGAGGAGGCTCCCGAGCCGCCCCTGCCGCCTCCCCCGCCCCCGCCGCCACGCGCGGCACGACGCACGCCGTCCCAGCCAATTGCCTCCCCGCCTTCTGATCTCCCATTCCTGTCGCTCGAGGATTCGGTTGCGGAGACGATCGAGCAGGCAGCACCACCGCCGCCCCCCCCGTTCCCCTCGGCTCCGCCCGAGCCCCGTCCGGCGAAGCAGGAACGCAAGAAGGTCAAGCGGCGACGCCGGCTGCGTGTGCCCCGTGCGGTGTGGAAGGGAGCGATCGCCGTAATCGTGGCGCTCGCGGCTGCGGGAGCCTATTGGCGCTTCGTTCACCTGACGCCAGCGCAGGTGGGGGAGCGAATCACGAAGGTCGCCGTGGGGCTCGCCGACCGCGCGGTTGCCTTGTTCGACCGCGCGGCCGCACTCGTCGCCCGCCCGGCCGCACCGTCGGGCCGGCGGGCTGCGGCACCGCCGCGCACCGCCAGGCCGGCGCCCCAGCGGCCCGCCCCGACCCCGCAGCCCGCTCCGATCACCCAGCCCGCCCCGCCCCCGCCCCCGCCCGCGTCTCCGCCCCCGCTTCCCGCTCCCCGGCCTGCGGCGCAGCGGCCGAAGCTCGATGTGGTGGCGGACTCAGTGGCGCGGGCGCTGCGCGGCTACCAGGGGCAGGCAAATCTGTTCGCGCAACGACGCCTCGACTGCGCGGGGCTCGCTCGCGAACTGGCGGCGGTGGAGAGTCGCTGGCTCAGCTACAGCGCCGAGCGCCGCGCGGTGCGGGCGGCGCTCGACCCCGCGCGCGCCGCGACCGAGCGGTCGCTCTACGCGAGCGTCGATTCGGTGGAGCGGGGCTTCGACCGAACGGGATGCCCGCGACCCTAGCGGGCGCCTGACGTGGTCCTCGTCCTGCAAGCGGGGCCGGCGGTGTCTCGGAAATATTGCTCCAGCGTCGATGAAGATGTGTAACACGATTGCCACAATCTGAGCGATGGCCGTCGCAAGCCGCCCGCCTTGTCCGCCGGCATGTTTCTTGACCCCTTCTCGCGGTCTCGGGCGAGGAGCTGGCGCGTGACGGACGAGGCTCAGGGGACGATCTCTCCCACCCGGGTTCTTGACAACTTCCCGCTGTCGGCCGGGACTGTTCACCCGGGCGTGGGCGGTTGCGCCGAGCGCCCGATGCCGATGGCTGCGGCGATCCCCTGGATTCCCGTCGGCAACGGCACTGCGTCGCCCGAGTCCGCGCAATTTCCCGTCTTCATCACCCAGGGCACTCTCAGAGCGGTGCATGAGCACTGCGCGGCGAGCGACGGTCGGCTCGGTTTTTTGACAGGCCAGCTGTACAGGTGCTCGGAGACGGGCGTGCCGTACGTCATCATCGCTTCGACCTTCCGCGTCCCCTGGCCGATCGCGGGTGATGATCAGAAGCCCATCGCGGAGTTGACCCGCGAAGTGGCCCAGAGCGAGTTGGCCCAGAACGGCGACCGGTTGCTCGGTTGGTACCGGAGCTCCCCCTCTCCGGAGGCCGGACTCTCGCCCAGGGATGCGGAGCTGCATAGCTCGTTATTGTCGCACCCGTGGGACGTGGCGCTGCTCGTGCGTTCCGATTCCGGGGCGGCCGGGGCCCTTTTCCGCAAGTCTTCAAGCGCCACATGGCGGCAAGAGCCGCTCGGCTTCTACGAGTTGCTCGATGAGGGTCGCCCTGGCCCCGCCGGCGAGAAGCGCACCGTTTTGGCGTGGTGGACCTACCGTGCGGGCGACGCGGTCGCGCCGATCGCGGCGGTCCCCAAGGGACGGGTCACGCGCCCGGACCCCGCGCCGCTGCCCCGGCTGCTCGTTCCCGATGAGTTCGACGACGAGGACGACGTCGGGAAGCGACCGCGCTCGAGCACGCTCGACGTGCTGCGCCGGCGCGCTCCCCGCCTGGTGGCTTACGGCGTCGTCGGCCTGCTCGCGCTCTGGGGCTTGGTGCAACTCGCCACGCTCGCAGCCGCTCCGGCGGGCAGCCAGCCCGCCGCCGTTGCGGCGGGTGGCGTGTCGTCTGCACGAGTCGATCAGCTTGCCGACACGGTCGCGCTCGCGCTGGTTGCCTTTGACCTGCGGGTGCGGATGTTCGAGCGCCGTCAGATGGCGTGCGCTGACTTGTCGCGTGGCCTTGTCGAGTTGGAGGAGCGCTGGATGGTCTACAACATCGCGCGCAAGGGCGCGTTGGGGACGTTCGATGCGGCGAGCAACACGAGGGACGCGGGGTTGTACACCACCGTCGACGCCGCCGAGCGTCGCTTCGAGCGTTCACCGTGCCCGCGCCCCTGATCCGATGAGCGGGGGCCGCGCCGAGCGTTGGGCGTGCGCGCAGCGGGTTCGCGCGCCAGCTGCGTTCGTAGCGCTCTTCATGTTCGCGGCCGCGGGCAGCGCTGCGACCCAAGGCGTTGAGCCCCTGCACAAGAGCGACCTCGTGCGCTTGCTCGCGAGCCCGCTGATCCACAAGGGTGAGGTCGCAGACCTGATTCGCCGGAACTGTCTGGCCTTCCGGCCGACGGAGCGGGACTGGTCCGATCTCCGGACCCTGGGTGCGGACGTCGACGTGCTGAGTAGCGTCGGGGCGTGCACCACGAGACCGGCCCCGCCCGCGACGCGCGCCGCCCTGACTCTGGAGGCGCTGAGCGTCGTGCCGGCCGCCGCACCGGTCGTGGCAGCGGCCGGCACGGATGCGGTGGTCGAGGTCCGGGTGAGCCGGGGCAAGGTGCGGCAGGCAGGCCTCGCGCTCGTCCTCCGGGGGAGCTCGCGTATCCCCGGTGGATCACCACGCGACGCCGAAGCGGTCACGGATGACAGCGGCCTCGCGGTGTTTCGCGTGCCAGCGGGCCGGACGGTCGCGACGTACCGCTTCGACGTCGTAACCGGCTCGGGCGCGGAGCTGCCCGGGAGACCGGCCGTCGAGCTTGGCGTTGGCCCAGCCCAGCCCACGGTTGCCGAGTTCCGCCCGGATCGAGTGACCGTCACGCCAGGCGAGACCGGCCCGCTCGCTCTCGTCGTGGCCCTCAAGGACTCCTTCAGCAATCCGATACCGGCCGAGGCGCTCTGGCTACGTCCGGCCAGCGCGGAACTCGGTATACCAGGGCAGCAGCGCGCTACCGATTCCCTGGGTGGCGCGAGTTTCGTGATCGACCGGGCCGCCGTGCGGCACTCCGGGACGCTCGACCTCTGGGCGCGCGGGCGACGCATCGCGGCGCTGGACGTGGCCTTGGCAGGGCCAGAGCGTGCGGCGAGCACTGGCACGGGGTTCGTTCCGAAGGACTCGCTGCGGGGCGTAGTCCGCCACCACCTCCCGCAACCGCTCGTCTTCCAGGTGCGGGGGCCGTCGGGGGGGGCGCTCGCGGGTCGGGTCGTTTCGCTCCGGGCCCGGAACGCCACGCTTGCCTCGGACAGCGCCGTCACCGACTCGGCTGGCCGAGTTCAGGTAGACGTGACGCTGGGGACCCAAGCGGGAGTTGCCGACATCACCGCCTCCGTGGATTCTGTGGAGCAGAAGACCACTCTCCTCGTGGAACCGGGACCCCCGGTCGAGTTCATCCTCGAGCGGGACGGCCTGCGCGTCGAGAGCGGGCACATCCTCGTCGCGCTCGACACATCCTTCGAGCTCACGGTGAAGGCCCGGGATGGATATGGGAATGTCGTGCCCGTGCGCTCGCTCCCCCAGATGCTCGAAGGCACGCGTGGGCGGTTTAATGCGCAGCGGGGCCCCTTGCGGCTCAGCCGCATTCGCCCCGGAGGACCGGGCGCGATCATGACGTTCCAGTCGGTCGGCTTGGGAAGCACGAGCCTGAAGATCACAGCAGCCGGCAGCTCGGCGAGCGTCGAGGTGGACGTCGTGCCCAGCCGGTGAGGTACGGACGCCCTGTTGGCGCCCGCGTCGTAACAGGCTAGCTTTCCCTCGCCCTACTCGCCAGTAACCGGTTCGGTTGCCAGGCGGTTCAGCGCGGCCTTGTGCACTGGGCGCGCCTACGGTTTGACCACCCGGATTTCCTGTCATGATCGCCCTCGCCCGCAAGTACCGTCCCAAGCAGTTCGCCGACCTCATCGTGCAAGATCACGTGGCGGCAGCGCTGCGTGGCGCGGTGGCGCATGGCCGCACGGCGCACGGCTATCTGTTCGCGGGTCCCCGGGGTGTGGGTAAGACGACCGCCGCGAGAATTCTCGCCATGGCGCTCAATTGCGCGCGGCGCGCGGCCGGCGCGGGAGAGCCCTGCGGCGCGTGCGACTCGTGCACCCGCATCTGGACCGGCGCCGCCAACCTCGACGTCGTCGAGCTCGATGCCGCGTCGAACCGCGGCGTGGACGACGCGCGCGAGTTGCGCGAGCGCGCGATGTACGCCGCCAGCGCCGAAGGGCGCCACAAGGTCTACATCGTGGACGAGGCGCACATGCTGACCCGCGAGGCGTGGAATGCCCTCCTCAAGATCCTCGAGGAGCCGCCGCCGCGGGTCGCGTTCGTGTTCGCGACCACCGAGCCGCAGAAGATCGCCCTGAGCGCCGCGCCGATCCTGTCCCGGCTCCAGCGCTTCGACTTTCGGCGCATCGGACCGCACGCGATCGTGGAGCGCCTGCGCCACGTCGCGGCCGCCGAGGGGCTCGCCGTGGAGGACGACGCCTTCCACCTCATCGCGAAGAGCGCCGACGGTGGGATGCGGGACGCCCTGTCCATCCTGGACCAGGTGCTCTCCTTCGGCGAAGGGCCCGTCACCGCCGGGCGGGTGCGGGAGGTACTCGGCCTCATCTCCGACGAGCTGTACGGTGAGCTGCTGCGGGTCGTCGCCGAGCGGGACGTCACGGGGGCGTTCCCGCTCGTCGACCGCCTGGTCGAAGCGGGCGCGGACCTGGGGGAGTTCGTGAGCGGGGCGGGCGAGACGCTGCGGGCGGTCCTCGCGGTCGGCCTGGGGGGCGAAGCGGAGGGGATGACCGAGGGTCTGCAGGCGCTGGTGCGGCAGCACGCGGACCGCCTGCCGCCCGCCGACATCGTCCGTCTGCTGACGATGCTCGGCGAGATGGAGGTTCAGCTGCGCGCGAGCGGAAACCAGCGGCTCCTTGTCGAGGTGCTGCTGCTCCGCTGGGCGATGATGGATCGCACGGTCGAGCTCGAGGCGGTCATCAAGGCGCTCGGTAAGGAGCCGGGGAAAGGGGAAGGGGGAAGGGGATCGGTTGAGGCGGCGCCGGTGCTGCGTGACGCCGTTCCGGCCGCACCCTTCCCCCTTCCCCCTTCCCCAGCCGTTTCCCCGGCCGTTCTACCGGAGAAGGGTCCCCTCACCCTCGAGCGATTGCGCGGTTTGTGGCCCCGCATCATCGAGGACGCGCGGGCGCGGAGCCCGTTGCTCGGCGCGCTGCTCGCCGTCACCGAGGTTGCGGTCGTGCAGGGCGCCACGGTGGGCATCCGCCTGCTCGATACCAACGCGGTGCACGCCGAGGGCATCGAGCGGCAGCGGGATGCGCTGGCGCAGCTGGTGGGGCGTTACGTGACCGAGCCCGTGCGCATCACGTTGGAGGGGGCAGGGAGCGGGGAGCGGTCCCCGCAGCGCGCGACGCGGATGACGGAGGAGGGCGCGCGGCAGGAGCGGCTGCGGGCGTTGCGCGCCAAAGATCCGAGCCTCAGCGCCGCGGTGGACGCGTTGGACCTGGAGCTGTTGGAATAGCTTGCACCTCGGGGGGGTGGGGGGTAACTTTCGACGTATGGCGGATTTATCGAGCCTGCTCCAGCTGGGGCAGCAGATGCAGTTCCGGCTATCCGAGATCCAGTCGCAGCTGGCGCAGCAGACGGTAACCTGCTCGGCGGGCGGGGGGATGGTGCAGGCGACCGCCGACGGGCGCGGCCAGATCCGGGCGATCAAGATCGACCCTCAGGCCGTGCAGCAGGGGGACATCGAGATGCTGGAGGATCTCGTGCTCGCGGCGGTGTCACAGGCGCAGCAGCGCGCCGCCGAGCTCTACCAGGCGGAAGTGAAGAAGCTCGCTTCGGGCCTGCCGCTCCCGTTTCAGCTGCCCCTGTAGTTCGCCGTGTCGGCCATCGAAGATCTCGTGACGGAGCTGTCCCAGCTCCCCGGGATCGGTCGCAAGACGGCGCAGCGGCTCACGTTTTACCTGTTGAAGCAGCCGGTGGAGACGGCCAGGCGCCTCGCGGACGCGATCCGCGCGGTGCGCGACCGGGTGAAGGCCTGCGGCGTGTGCGGGATGCTCACGGACGACGATCCCTGCGTCATCTGTAGCGATCCCCGCCGCGACCCGAGCGTGGTGTGCGTCGTGGAGGAATCGGCGGACGTGGGCGCGATCGAGCGGGCGGGGCGGTTTCGCGGCCGCTATCACGTACTGGGAGGCCGCTTGTCCCCGCTCGAGGGCGTCGGTCCCGAGGCGCTGCACCTCGAGCACCTGCTCGGGCGAGTGGGTGACGGGTCGGGGGTGCGCGAGGTCATCATCGCGACGAACCCTTCGATGGAAGGCGAGGTCACGGCGACCTATCTGCAGCAGGTGCTGCGGCCGAGCGGCGTGCGGGTGACGCGGATCGCGCGGGGTCTGCCGGTGGGTGGGGATCTCGAGTACGCCGACGGCGTGACCATCGCGCAGGCGCTGCTGGCGCGGCGCGACATGTCCGAAGCCGACTGACCGAGGGACGCGATGGCGGGTGCGGCGAGCTGGTCGTTCTCCGAGAACGACTTCAAGCAGATCCAGCAGCACTTGCAGGCGTTCCTCCGCGAGTCGAACGCCCGCTGCGCGCTCCTGGTCGACCGCGCCGGCCAGCTCGTCGCCACCGTCGGCGACCCCCCCCAGTTCGACTCCACGGCCTTCGCTTCGCTCACCGCCGCGGACTTCAGCGCCAACGACCAGCTCGCGAAGATGATCGGCGAAGCCGAATTCGCCTCGCTCGTCCATCAGGGCGAGAAGGAGTCCATGTACCTCGCCGACGTCGCGAAGCGCGTCATCCTGGTCGTGCTGTTCGACCAGCGTACCACCCTGGGGCTGGTCAAGCTCAAGGGGAAGTCCGCGGTCGAGAAGCTGAACAAGGTATTCGAGGAGATGTTCAACCGCGTGGGGACGGGGCCGGCCCCGCAAAAGGGCCTGCTCGAGGGTGCGGAAGACGAAATTGACAAACTCTTCGGTTAGGGGGACGCGCGCCCTATGTCGATGATCAACTACGCGTCCCGCGAGATCAACTGCAAGCTGGTCTACTACGGCCCTGGCCTGGGGGGCAAGACCACCAACCTGGAGCACATCTACGGCAAGGTGTCGCCCAACACCCGGGGCAAGATGATCTCGCTCGCCACCGAGACCGAGCGCACGCTGTTCTTCGACTTCCTGCCCGTGGACCTCGGCACGATTCGCGGCTTCAAGACGCGGTTTCATCTCTACACCGTGCCGGGACAGGTGTACTACAACGCGAGCCGCAAGCTCATCCTCAAGGGCGTGGACGGCCTCGTCTTCGTGGCCGACAGCCAGATCGAGCGCATGGAAGCGAACGTCGAGTCGATGCAGAACCTGTACGACAACATGGCGGAGTACGGCTACGACCTGACCAGGATCCCCTTCGTCATCCAGTACAACAAGCGCGACCTCCCGAACGCCGCCCCGATCAAGGACCTCCAGGCCGCGTTGAATCCCGGGTGGCCGATCGACGACGCGGCTCAGCAGAAGGTGACGCCGGACCCCGCCCATCCGGGCGAGCATCTGGTCGAGCAGGCCGGGGGGCAGTGGGTGGGTCACGCCTCCTACGTCGAGGCGGTCGCGATCCGCGGCGACGGCGTGTTCGACACCCTGAAGAGCGTGAGCAAGCTGGTTCTCAAGACGCTGAGCTGACGGGGGCGCGATGCGGTGGACCTTGCCCAACATCCTCACCCTCGCCCGCATCTGCCTCACGCCGGTCATCGCCCTGCTGCCGTTCATTCAGGGCTACTGGCCCAAGGTGATCGCCTTCGTGATCTTCCTCGTGGCTGCCTTCTCCGACGTGATCGACGGCTACCTCGCCCGCCGCCACAACCAGATCTCCGAGCTCGGGCAGCTGCTGGACCCGATCGCCGACAAGCTGCTCCTCTTCGCCACCCTGATTCCGATCTTCTGGCTCACCCGCCATCCCACGATCCTGGTCGACTACCGCATCCCGTGGTGGGGCAGTTTCCCGGTGTGGGTGGCGCTGCTGCTCGTGGGGCGGGAGCTGCTGATGACCGCATTCCGCTTCTTCGCCAAGCGGCGCGGCGTGGTGATCCCCGCCCTGGGCGCGGGGAAGCTGAAGGCCGTTGTGCAGAACGTCTTCATCGGCGCCACCCTCTTCTGGTTCGCCTGGAAGGATGCGCTCGCCACGCATCCGTTCGCGGGGTGGTTCCGCACCTTCTGGGACCAGTTCCACGGCGCGGTCGTGGCGCTCACGCTCGCAGGCGCCATCCTGCTCACCGTCTACTCGCTGGGCGTGTACCTGTACCGCTACCGCCGGCTCTTGAAGTGAAGCTCGAAGTCGTCACCGTCGGCACCGAACTGCTGCTGGGCTACACCGTCGACACCAACGCCGCCGAGCTCGGGCGCGCGCTCGCCGCCGCCGGGATCGAGGTGGTGCGCCGCACCACGGTCGCCGACCGCCCCGAGGCGATCCGCGCCGCGGTCGCCGACGCGCTCGAGCGCACCGGCATGGTCGTCACCACGGGCGGCCTCGGTCCCACGCGCGACGACGTCACCAAACGAGTGGTGGCGGAGCTCTGCGGGAAGCGGCTCGTGCAGGACGCCATCGTGCTGTCCGCGATCGAGGCGCGCTTCAAGCAGCTGGGCCGCTGGCCCATGCCCGAGAGCAACCGCTCGCAGGCCGAGGTCCCCGAAGGGGCGACGGTCCTGCCGAACCCGCGGGGCACGGCTCCGGGCCTGTGGCTCGAGGACGAGCGGGGGCGACTCGTGGTCCTCCTGCCCGGTGTGCCGAGTGAGATGCGCGGGCTCCTGGCGGAGCAGGTGCTGCCGCGGCTCGCGCAACGGGACGGCGCCGACCGGCCGCGGGTCGTGCTGTCGCGCACGCTGCGCACCACGGGCGTCGCGGAGTCGTCGCTGGCTGAGCGCATCGGGCGGCTCGACGAGGAGCTGGCGCCTCTGACGCTCGCATATCTCCCCTCGCCCGACGGCGTCGACCTGCGGCTCACCGCCTGGAGGCTCGAGCAAGGGGAGGCAGCAGCCCGACTCGCCGCCGCGATACGCCGCCTGCGGGCGATCGTGGGTGAGGACTGCTACGGCGAGGACGGGACGGACCTGGCGGCGGTCGTGCTCGCGGCGCTGCGCCGCGGGCGCCACCACCTGGGCGTGGCGGAGTCGTGCACCGGTGGACTCGTCGCCCAGCGCGTCACGGCCGTGCCGGGGGCCTCGGACACGTTCGTCGGCGGGGTCGTCGCCTACGCCGACGTGATGAAAACGGCGGCCCTCAAGGTGCCGCTCGAGGTCCTGCAGGCGCACGGCGCGGTGTCGGAGCAGACGGTGCGCGCCATGGCCGCGGGCGCCCAGCGCCTGTTCTCGGCCGACTGCACGGTCGCGGTCACGGGAATCGCAGGGCCCACCGGCGGCACCGCCGACAAGCCCGTCGGCACCGTGTGGCTCGCCGTAGCCGTGGACACCAAGCTGCGGGCGCTCAGGCGCCTGTTCCCGGGCGACCGCGAGGAGGTGCGGCGCCGCGCCGCCCAGGCCGCGCTCGATCTGCTGCGTCGCGCCCTGGCGCCTGCGTGATGCCGTCCCTCACCGCGCCGGACGGCACCCAGCTCACCTATGACGCGTACGAGCCGGCGCAGCCCAAGGCGGCCGCCCTCTTCCTTCATGGCTGGTCCGACCACGCGGGCCGCTGGCGTCACGTGGGGGAAGCGCTGCAGCGCGCGGGCGTCGCCGCCTACGCGCTCGACCAGCGCGGCCACGGCCGCTCCGGGGGTCGCCGTGGCCATCTGTCCCGCTTCAGCCAGCTGCTGGGCGACCTCCAGGCGTTTCGACGCGCGGTGCGCCACCGCGTGGACCGGCCCCAGGCGCTGCTCGGCCACTCGTTCGGCGGCCTCGTAGCACTGCGCTACCTCGAGACCCAGCCGAGCGACCCCGTGGCGGCCGCGGTGATCTCCTCGCCCTGGCTCGGGCTCGCGAGCGCGCCGGCCGCGTGGAAGCGCATCGCCGCGCGGCTGCTGGCCGATCTCTGGCCCACGCTTCCCTTCGCGGTCGACCTGGATCTCGACCACTTGAGCCGCGACCCTACCGTGAGCGAGGCATACCAGCGTGATCCTGCCGTGCATGGCGTGATGACGCCGGGCGCGTGGCGCGAGATCCGCTGGGCTCAGCGTTCCGTGGTCGCCGACGGGAATCGCATCGAGTGCCCGCTGCTCTTCCTGCTCGCCGGGGAGGATCGGGTGGTGGACGCTCAGCTCGCGCGCGCGTTCGCCGACGGCCTCAGGGCGCCGGTCCAGGTGCGCTGGTACGCTGAGATGTACCACGAGGTGCTCAACGACCCGCAGCGGGACTCGGTAATGAGCGACATCGTGGCCTTCCTGTCGTCGCACGGCCTCGCCTAGACCGCCGCACACGGCTATGTTCTTGCCCGGTAGCAATTTCCGCCGCCACTGCGGCGGGAGGGCCGTCAAAACGGCGTACAGCGGGCGGCATGCTCGTTGCTTGAACGCGGAGCGCCATGGACGATAAACCCAAGCGGCCTCGACCGACCGAGCAGCCAAGTCCCGCAGCCGAGGATGCGGCTGAGCGTGCCGCCCCGACGCCAGTTGGCGACCTTGCATCCGAAGCGGCGGTCGCGGCACCGGCGGAGATGGTGCCCAAGGACACATACCTTCGGCTCGCCGCCGAGTACGACAACTTCCGCAAGCGCACGCTCAAGGAGCGTACTGAGCTGTGGTCGAAGGCTCAGGCGGACCTGGTGCAGCGTCTCGTGGACGCACTGGACGACCTCGCCCGCTTCGCGCACATCGAGCCCAGCGCCGAGACGGCGAAGACGATCCACGAGGGAGTCGATCTCGTGGAGCGCAAGATCTGGAAGGAGCTCGAGGCGGCTGGAGTGCGACGGGTGGATGAGGTCGGGGTGCCGTTCGATCCGAGCCAACACGAAGCCGTGACCACGGCGCCGGCGTCGGCGCCCGAGGAGGACCACACGGTGGGCGCGGTGCTGCAGGCGGGCTATCAGCTCGGGGGAGCGCTCATTCGACCCGCACGCGTGACGGTGCTGACGTGGCAAGGCGGCCACGGGCGGGGCGGGGCAACGGAGGGCGAGCGCGGCTGATGGCTGCGACGAAGGACTACTACCAGGTCCTCGGGGTCCCGGAGACCGCCACCGTCGACGAGATCAAGCGCGCCTTCCGACGGCTGGCCAAGCAGCACCATCCGGACCGCAATCCCGGCAAACCACAGGCGGCTGAGCGCTTCAAGGAGATCAACGAAGCGCACGACGTGCTCAGCGACCCCCCGAAGCGGAAACAGTACGATCAGCTCCGCAAGTATGGGGCCTTCGCCGGGGCGGGCCGTTACGGCGGCGCGGGGCGAGGGCCGGGCAGAGGGGGCGGGGGCGGTCCCGCGGACTCGGGCGTCGAGTTCGATCTGTCGGACCTCGGCTCGTTCGGGGGGCTGGGGGACCTGTTCTCCTCGATCTTCGGGAAGCGGGGCGAGGGCCGGATGGAAGAGGCGGAGGACGAAGTCGAGGCGACGGTCTCGATTCCGTTCCGGGTGGCTGCGCTGGGCGGCAAGGTGCCGGTCACGCTGCCGATGGCCGAAGTGTGCCCCACGTGCGGCGGCGACGGGGCCGCGCCCGGGGCCACCATCTCGGTCTGCCCCGAGTGCAACGGCCGGGGAACGATCTCCTTCGGGCAGGGCGGCTTCGCGGTCAACCGGCCGTGCCCCGTGTGCCGCGGCAAGGGCCGCGTGCCCTCGACGCGGTGCGGGACCTGCCAGGGCGCGGGCGAGGTCCGGGTCGAGAAGCGCTTGATCATCACCGTGCCGCCGGGGACCGAGGACGGCACGCGCATGCGCCTCAAGGGCCAGGGCGCAAAAGGCAAGGGTGACGTCGTGGTCCAGTTCCAGGTCGAGCCGGACCGGTTCTTCCGGCGCGAGGGCCTGGACGTGGTCTGCACGGTCCCCATCAATCTGGCGCAGGCGCTACTCGGCTCGAAGATCAGGGTGCGCACGTTGGAGGGGCGTCACGTCCTGCTGAAGGTGCCGCCCGGCACGCCGCACGGGCAGAGGTTCCGCATCGCGGGCCAGGGCATCGAGAAGAACGGCCGTCGCGGCGATCAATACGTGGAAGTGCGGGTCGAGATCCCGGACCGGCTCACGCCGGAGCAGCAACAGGTCGTGCGGGCCTTCGCGGAAAAGGCGGGGCTCAAGTACTAGCGCGACGCTCCAGCTCCGCCGCCATCGCGAGCGCGCTCGTCGGACAAGCGCTCGTGAACTCCACCGATCGCTGCACGGCGGGGTCCACCGCGTCGCGGGAGATGGCCCGGAACCCGAAGCGCGGGAAGAACCCTCCAGCCGTTTCCGTGAGCAGGTACACCGTCCGGATCTTGCGGCGGCGCGCGAGCGCGAGTGCGTGGCGGGTGAGCTCCTGGCCCAGCCCCCGGCCACGCAGTCCGGGCGCGACCGCCACTGAGCGGAGCAGCGCCGTAGTGCCGTACAGCTCGAGGGCGGCGCTGCCGACGACGTGGCCTGCCTCGTGGGCCACGAGCGTCGTGTCGAGGTGATCTGCGAGCCCGGCCGTGGGGAGGGCGCTCTGTCCGAGCAGCTCGAGAAGGGCAGGAAGGTCGGCGGACGTTGCGGCGGCGATCGTCGTCATGGGGTCCCCTTGCCCACGGCACAGGGCCGTGGTACTCTAGGCACCATGAGGACGTTCGCCGTTCTGCTCTCGAATCGCAACCGGAGCGCGCATCACAAGCGCGGGGCGGCGTAGCGTCTCCGTTCGCTGACGCGCCCGCCCCCGGCACCGAGCGGTCCCGGGGGCTTATGTTTTTCTTGCTCCGCACACCTGTTCACCGCTGGGCGTCTGAGCGTCTCGTGCCTGGCGGCTGTAAACGGTGTGGGGGTGCGGTGCGGTGCTCTGGGGTGTAGGTCAACTGGCAGACCGCCCGGCTGTTAACCGGGAAGTTGGTGGTTCGAATCCACCCGCCCCAGCTCGACAAGTTCAAGCTCGCCTGATGCTTCCGCTTCGCTGTCCCACGACTCGGGTGAGCCCGTGACGGTTGCGTGACGGTTTCGGTCGCCGATCTCGCCCAAGAGTCGATCCACGGCTGTGGCGGCTTCTTCGAGCCGCGGGTCGCGGGGGCGCAAATAGCGACGGGCCATCCCGAGATCCACGTCCCCGATCCAATCGAGCGCGAGCTTCAGATCCCGCGTGAGCTCGAGCACATCCCCGGCGATCGCGCGACGGAAGCCGTGCATCGCGCGATACGGAAGATGCCGGACGCCGGCGCGGCGCTCCGCCTTCGTTAGCGCGAGCCAGAGCGCCTGGGCGGTCCAGGCGGCCCGCTCGTCATCCGCCCCGTTCCATCGCTGACGGTGCGGCGTATAGAAGACCCAGGGCCCCGCGTAGCCATCGCGTTCGCGCCATTGCCTCGACACGACCAGGGCCACCCGGGCACCGTCGGTCATCGGCTGCACGCGCTCTCGGCCGGTCTTGTCCCACCGCGCGCGCCAGGCAATCTCGCCGCGTTTGAAGTCGAGATCCCTCCACTGGAGGTGCAGGATCGCTCTCATCCGAGCACCCTGGTAGGCAGCGATCGCAACGGCGGTCCACGCGCGCCATTCCGTGTGCCGATCGGGACGCAGCGCTTGGAGGATTGCATCCCGCTCCTCGCGAGCGTACTCGGCCGGCGGCTCAGGGCGGAGATCCTTCGCCACTTTGAACCGGTACAGCGCGAGCCGGTTCATGCCGAGGAGCTCGCGGCGCTGGCCCCAGTTGTACACGGTCTTCACCACGCCGATCGCCTTGTGGATCTGGCTAAGGGCGTAGTCTTGACGTTCAAGGGCTGCCCGGAAGTGATCGACGTCGCCGAGCCGCGCTTCTTCGGCTGTGAAGTCTCGTCCCAGGAAGAGCTCCCAACGGCTCCAGTGCTCCCGGTAGTTGGTCTGAGTCTTCGGGCGCAGGTGGGGGAACTCCGCTTCGACGTACCTCTCCCAGAGCTCTCGCAGCGTGCGCCGTACCACCGTCGGTCGCGGCCCAAGCGTCCGAGCCTCGGCGAACCCCCGCGCCCACGCCTTCGCTTCGGTACGGCCCTCGCGGGTGTTGGGCCACGACTTCACGCGGCGGATCCCGTCGTCGTACCATTGCACGCGGACGAGCTCGCCGCCACGCTCGACGAGGACACGGACGCCGCCCCGACTGGGGCCGAACATGGCGAGCGTTTTCCGTTGGCGCGTCACGATGGAGTCGCCTCAAATGCTGCCCGCCGGCCGGCGGCTCGAGCCGCCAGGGGGTTGGCGCGTTGCGGAATCACGAGCATCCGATACCAACGCTTGCGACCTTCGCGCCGGGTGTGGCCGGCGCGTTCCCACTCCGGGAACTGCGAGCGGAGCCAGCCGCGCGAGCGCCCTGAGCGCAGCAGGGCCTCGTCCTCCGACAGCCACCGAAGATAGTCCTCCGCCGCCCGCGTGACCGCCTCCGCGGACCGCTCCATCTGCTCGGCCTCGCGGTCGTGTCCCCGCCGGCGGAGCACCTGGGCGTCACCCCGCCAGTCGGCGAGCAGCTGCTCCAAGCTCCGCGGCTCGTCGCTCACGTTGCGCGCTCTGCTCCCCGCCGTGTGCCGGCGGCGCGTGGCGGATCTAGGGCGCGGACGGCCACGTGAACGAGCTTCTTGGGCTCCAGGCGGAGAAGCTTAGTTGCCGTACGACGGGTAGCGGGCATGCGGCTCCGGAGCAGCGGGGAAGCGTCGAGACAGGTCCCCTCACTTATAAATAGTCCCGAATAGGGGCGAGCGTGCCAGCAGGGGCTCCCCGCCGTAGGTCTGGCTGGCGATGAGCAGGGTGTATGTCTGGGGTGTGTGGGCCCTTGAGCGCCCGCAGGGCGCGAACGGGCGGCCTGGCGAGATATCGATGTGCACGTGCACCGGCACGTGCACCGATATCTCGCCACTTGCTTGCACGGCTAAGAACGCTGCGAGAATCAGTGCAGGGTGGAAATCCGGCTCATCGTGTGGAAATCTCGTCGGCGGGTGGTGGTACAGGTGGGCTCGCGGCTTGGAAGCCTGCCGAGCCAAGCGGTGTTCTGAGCGTCGGTTTTGTAACTCGGTCCCCGACGAACAACCGGGAATCGTGCGAACCGCACAACAGAATCACAACGCGCGACCCCCTGAACTTGCTCAGGGCGTCGTCGCTTCTGACCCCTTGAGGCTGCAAGAAGCTCCCTACGGCTCGCGATGGGTGAAGGCGTGGCGCAGTGTGGGTGAAAAACTGATAATACGTCTGTCGAAGCCAGAGCTTCCACTTGAGATGGGGGGACGCTTGCCGAAGCGACGCTCGCGACGCCCAGCCGGCCGGCGCACACCCGAGGGAACTGGGATCGCCGAGGTCACGCGAGTCCGCGAGCGGTTCGAGCGTCTGCTCACAGCGGGGGTCGAGATCTTCTCGGAGCATTCCTTGGAGCGCGTGCTCCAGCGGGTCGTCGATGCCGCCCGGGAGGTGGTGGGAGCGCGTTATGCGGCGCTGGGCGTCTTGAGTCCCGACGGCACCTCGCTGGTCCAGTTCGTAACGTCGGGGATCACTCAAGCCGAGCGGGACCGGATCGGGGACCTCCCACGCGGACGTGGCCTGCTCGGCCTCGTGATTCGCGAGCCGGCGCCCATTCGGACCGCGGACATCAACCGTCACGCGCAGCGCTACGGTTTCCCTCCGCACCATCCTCCTATGCGTTCGTTTCTGGGCGTGCCCGTCGTCGCCCGTGGCAAGGTGTTCGGCAATCTCTACCTCACCGAGAAGGTCGGCGTGGACGAGTTCAGCGTGGAAGACGAAGCCATCGCGGTACTGCTCGCTGCGAGTACGGCAGTCGCGGTTGAAAACGCGCGGCTCCACGAGGCGAGCCAGGACCTGTTGGGCCAGGTCCGGGCCATGCAGCGCCAGCGGGACTTGTTCTTCGCGATGATGAACCACGAGCTGCGTAACGCGCTCACCGGCGTCTACGGTTGGGCGGAGCGACTGGTCAAGGGGAAGTCGGCCGAATCGATCGCACAGGCCGCGCGCGAAGTGTACGAGGGCGCAGACCGGACGATCACGCTCCTGAACAACTTCCTCGACCTCACCCGCCTGGACGCGGGGAAAGTACATCCGGTGTGGCGCGAGGTCGATGTACCCAACTCTGTGCACCGCGCGCTCACCGGTGTGCGCCCTGCGGCGGAGGCGAAGGGCGTCGCACTCGACGAGCGCAGTCCCGATGCTCCGCCCCCTCTCCGCACCGACCCCGTTCGGCTCGAGCAAATCCTCGTGAACCTGCTGTCGAACGCCGTGCGGCACAGCCCCGAGGGGGGCATTGTCACCGTCCTGGTTGAGCCTCAGCCAGCCGCGGTGGCATTCCGGGTCAGCGACCACGGACCCGGGATCCCGACGGAGCTGCAGGAGCGGATCTTCGAGCCGTTCGAGCGCTTTGACCCCCATTCGGGAGTTGGGACGGGGCTCGGTCTCCCAGTCTCCCGACGATTGGCCGAGGTGCTCGGCGGACGGTTGACCGTCGAGAGCGTGGTCGGTCGGGGCGCCACGTTTAGCCTCAGCCTTCCCTTGGCACCTCCGTCAGCGTGAAGGTTTCTTCAGGCGTCCTTTGGTCTCGGTTCAACTCCACCCCCTTAGTGTCTGATCATGAAGATTCTCGTCGTTGAGGACGATCGCAAAGTTGCCGGATTCATCGAGCAGGGCTTGCGGGAAGAAGGCTACGCCGTCGACCTCGCGCCGGATGGCGACGAAGCGACGATGCTCGCGCACGTGTACGAGTATGACCTGCTCGTGCTCGATGTGATGCTCCCGAAGAAAACGGGACTGCAGGTCGCCGCCGAGCTGCGGCGCGAGGGGAGCAAGACACCGATCTTGATGCTCACGGCGCGCGACGCGACGGAAGATGTGGTGCGCGGGCTGGACGCTGGCGCAGACGACTATCTCGCCAAGCCGTTCAAGTTCGAGGAGCTGCTCGCCCGTGTGCGGGCGTTAGTCCGCCGCGGTGGCGCCTCACGCACCGAACTGCTGAGCTACGGGCCGGTCCAGGTGGATCGTCTGAAGCACAAAGCCACAGTCAATGGGAAGCGGCTCGATCTCACCCCGAAAGAGTTTCAGCTGCTCGAGCACTTCCTGCTCCGGCCGGAGGACGTGCTCCGCCGGACGGAGCTCCTGGAGAAGGTCTGGGATATGCAGTTCGACCCCGAAAGCAACGTGGTGGACGTGCACGTGGGGAACTTGCGCCGCAAGCTAAAAGACGCGGCCGGCGTGGAGGTGATCCACACCGTGCGCGGGGTGGGGTTCCGGTTGGCGACACCGGATCGGGTGGATTCGTGAAGCGCTCTCTCCGTCGCACGCTCGTTCGCTGTGCCGCCCATTCCTGCGCGGGGACTGCATGACCGACCAGGAGGCGGCCGCCCGGGCGAAAGCCAGCTACGCCCGGTGCTCTGTGGCGCCGGAATTCTTCGACGCGTTCTACCGTCGGTTCTTCACGCTCTGCCCTGCCGCTCGACCCATGTTCGCCAAGACCGACTTCGATCGGCAGCACCGGTTGCTGCGTCACGCCTTCGGCCTGCTGCTGAACTTTCCCGCGCAGCGGGACGGCGAGCCCACGATTCTTTCGCGCGTCGCCGACCGGCACAGCCGGCGAGACCTCGCCATCGATCCCGCGCTCTATCCGCTGTTCATCGACAGCCTGATCGACACCGTGAAGCAATACGACCATGAGTTCACGCCCGCTGTAGAGGGAGCCTGGCGCACGGCGGTCGCGACGGGCGTGGAGTACATGCAATCGAAGTATTGAAGGCACACCCCGCCTCGCGTGAAGATCTCTTCATGCGGCCTTCACGTCTGGCCTTCCCTACGCGTGGCAAACTGTTCCCTGCAGACGGAGTTCCAACTTCGGACCAGGAGCAGTTATGTCACGCCACATCGGGACGGTCTTCCTCATCATCTGCACGCTGATCACGGGCGGTGCGCGGTCGGCCGTCGCTGACCATGGCGGACGCGATCGAGCAGGCGCCCGCGA